>Ga0209463_1002217_pt1 | contig 10875 bp, 8 predicted proteins | sample AgamicMgSfrz_FD_187169 | JGI IMG/M metagenome (GOLD analysis project Ga0209463, IMG submission 187169) | Agave microbial communities from Guanajuato, Mexico - Mg.Sf.rz (SPAdes) (version 2) | ecosystem: Host-associated > Plants > Phyllosphere > Phylloplane/Leaf | place: Guanajuato, Mexico... | reverse complement strand
GGAGCGTATCTGGCCGAACTGCTGTTGGGTAAAGGGTATCGTGTGTTCGGTACCTACCGCCGCACCAGTTCTGTAAATTTCTGGCGGATTGAGGAGCTGGGAATTCATCAGCATCCGGATCTGCACCTTGTTGAATACGACCTGACCGATCTGAGCTCCAGCATCCGCCTGCTTGAGACGACAAAGGCTACCGAAGTTTACAATCTTGCCGCGCAGAGCTTCGTTGGTGTGTCGTTCGACCAGCCGGTTACTACTGCAGAGATCACGGGTATCGGCCCGCTGAACCTGCTGGAAGCCATCCGCGTTGTAAATCCCGCAATCCGTTTCTATCAGGCCAGTACGTCCGAGATGTTCGGCAAGGTGCAGGCGGTGCCGCAGATCGAGAGTACACCTTTCTATCCGCGCAGTCCGTATGGCGTCGCCAAGCTGTATGCGCATTGGATCTCGGTCAATTACCGTGAAAGCTACGGCATCTTCGCGAGCAGCGGGATTCTCTTCAATCATGAGTCGCCTCTGCGCGGTCGCGAGTTTGTGACCCGCAAGATTACCGATAGTTTTGCAAAGATTCGTACGGGCAAGCAGGATATTCTTGAGCTCGGCAACCTCGATGCGAAGCGCGACTGGGGGTATGCAAAGGAATACGTCGACGGTATGTGGCGGATGCTGCAGGCCGATGTGTCCGATACCTATGTCCTTGCGACGAATCGCACCGAGACGGTGCGTGATTTCGTGGCAATGAGCGCGCGTGGTGCCGGATTCGAACTGGTCTGGGAGGGTAAGGGCGAACAGGAAGTCGGTATTGATCGCGCGACCAACAAGACGCTGGTTCGCATCAATCCGAAGTTCTATCGCCCGGCTGAAGTGGATTTGCTGATTGGCAATCCGGAAAAGGCGCACCGCGAACTGGGCTGGAAGCCGGAGACGTCACTCGAGCAACTCTGTCAGATGATGGTCGAGGCGGATATCCGTCGCAACGAAGCAGGGTTTTCGTTTTAAGCGATGATTCAAGCGGCCCGCGCGCGGGTCGACTTCTTGTCGTTCGCGATGTGCTGCCGGTCGTGACGACGCGATGAGCAGTGCGCTTGCGGTGCGGCTTGTCGCGTGTGTTATGCGCCATTTCCCGCCTCGTGGGGAAATGGCGAGCGCCGTGATCGTCAAACCTCTTTGATATTTCGGGGCGCTTGTCGGTATGCGCGACCGCATCGACGTCCCGGTGATTGGCAGTTTTGGGCTATGCAACCAAGGTCTTTAGTTAGCGCGGCTGTGCTTGTGATTGGTGCACTCGCTGTATCTGCTTGTTCCGTTGTGCCATCCTCCGGACCGAATGCCAGGAAGATTGAGTCGTCGTCGGGCGAACTCGCGCGTCATGGAATCGAGCTGATCGATCTGAATGCAAGCGTGACGGCGCAACTGGAGACGAGGGAAGCCGCTGTCAGTTTTGCAAACACGTTCGCGTCGGGGTACGTCGGGCGGGATCAGGTATTTGGTAGTGGCGATGTGATCGAAGTGATCATCTGGGAAGCTGCGCCAGCAGCGCTGTTCGGTACCAACGTGGCGACTGACGGTGCAACGTCGATCCAGACGGGATCGCGGGAAACGCCATTGCCAACTCAAGTCGTCAATGCGAGCGGCAATATCTTCGTGCCGTTTATCGGCGCGGTACGAGTCGCTGGTCGCACGGCGACTGAGGTCGAGCAGGAAATCACGCGTCGTCTCGCGGGTACTGCCAATCATCCGCAGGTGCTGGTGCGTACGTCGCAAAACGCGACCTCTACTGCGACCGTGTTGAGCGACGCCGGATCTAGCGTCCGGGTGCCGCTTACCCCCAAGGGTGAGACAGTGCTTGATGCGTTGTCGGCCGCGGGCGGTGCGCATGGTCCAATCGGCAAGATTTCCGTACAACTCACGCGGGGCGGCGTCGTGCAGACGATGCCGCTTGAGTCAGTGCTGCGCGATCCGAGCCAGAACGTGAAACTCCACGGGGGCGATATCGTCGCTCTGTTGTCGATGCCGTATTCGTTTACAGCGCTTGGCGCCACTGGCAAGAATGAGGAAATCAGCTTTGAGGCGAAGGGTATTTCGCTGACGCAGGCGCTCGGCCGTACAGGCGGCCTCAATGATTCACGCTCCGATCCCAAGGGCGTTTTCATTTTCCGGCAGGAAGGCAAGGTGGCCGTAGATGGCGCCGGCCGAACTTCGAACGGCGGCGGCGCGGCGCCAGTGATTTACCGGGTCGACATGACGGACCCTGCCAGCTTTTTTCTCGCCAACAAGTTCATGATGCGAAACGGCGACATCATGTATGTCGCGAATTCCCCGATCGCAGACCTTCAAAAATTCTTGAACATCGTATTTTCCGTCGCGTATCCGGTGACCAATGCAGTTACGTCGTTGAAGTAGTGGCGGCAGTTGTCCAGGTCGAGGCAGCGGACCGGTGGTCGATGCCGGGCACGCTGCTTTCGTGTGTGTATCGACGGTCGAGCGGCAGGGCGTTGAATTATGTTTGTTGAGGAAGGACCGCGGTCGCATGAGTGATTTCGCGCAGATGCAGTCTCAGTTAGACGCCTTGATGGCGAGGCAGGCGTTCGACCAGGCCATCGACGTGACAACCGAGTTCCTCGAACGGCATGGCGCATCGGTGCCGGTACTGCGCATTCGAAGCGCGGCGCTCGCGGCAACCGGCCGCATTGCCGAAGCGTTGGCTGACATTCGTCGGTGTCTCGAAAATGCGCCTGATCACCCGGATTACGTTCTGCACTGCGCATCGCTTGAAATTGCGCAGCACCGGCCCGCAATTGCGTTGGAATTGCTCGATCGGATCGACGCCGCCGATCCGATGGTTGACCGCGTGGCGAGTGCTGCCTGGGCACAGATGGGAGAGTTTGCGAAGGCGCGCGATTGCGCGCGTCGCGCTTGCGAGAAGCAACCGGATAATCACGATTTTCGCGAAAACTACGACCACCTCGTTTCGCATGAGACGCAGCAGTTGAAGATCCAGCCAGGCGTCGCGGGCGGCAACGAGGTCGCCGCCATTTCTCTGCCATATTACGAACCAAAGGGATTCGAACTCGCGCGGACGTTGATCGGTCGGCAGAGCCGAGTGATCTACGCATTGTTGCTGCGTGAAATCGCAGGGCAGTATCAACACTCGAGAATCGGCTACCTGTGGGCGCTCATCGAGCCAGTTGTACACCTGACCGTGCTTGGTCTGTTTTTCTCACTGCTCACGCACTCGGTCGCACCGCTCGGCAAGAATCTCTATCTGTTCTATCTGACCGGCTTGTTGCCGTTCTTCATGATCACGCATACGGCATCGAAGGTGATGCAGGGGATTGCGGCGAATCGATCGCTATTGCTTCTGCCGGCCATCAAACCGTTCGATATCCTGATTGCTCGGGCGCTGCTGTCGTTCCTTACCGAGTTTTTCGTCGGCGTGATCATTGGCTGTCTGTTCTTGCTTATCGGAATTTCGTCCATTCCTAGCGATCCACTGATTTTGCTTGAAGCGATTTCGAGCGCGTGGGTTTTTGGGTTGGCTCTCGGGATTGCGATGTCCATCCTGGTCGAGATGTTCGAATCTTGGGAAATGGTTTGGTCGCAGTTCACCCGCGTGCTGTATTTTTGTAGTGGCATTTTCTATGTGGCAGAAAAGATGCCGCCGCAGATCCGTGATGTTCTGATTTGGAACCCCTGTTTGCAGTACGTGGAGTGGTTCCGATCGGGGTTCTATGACGGATTTGTCCCGCCGTGGCTTGCGCCGGCCTATGTGAATGGGTTGAGTCTTGTGCTGCTGGCGGGGGCTCTCGCGCTGTTGTTGCTGGGGCGCAAACGGATACGGATCGAAGAATGATCGAGTTCAGGAATGTCTCGAAGTCCTATCAGACGCACAATGCGCGTCGCGTCATTCTGAATGACGTCAGTTTTTCGGTACCGCCGCGCAAGAATCTGGCGTTGCTTGGCCGTAATGGTGCGGGAAAGTCGACGCTGATTCGGCTGATCGCGGGCACCGAAAAACCCGATTCCGGCCGAATATTGCGTCGCGGTGCGATTTCGTTCCCGATGGCACTAAGCTCGTTCTTTGTCAGCAGCCTGACAGCACGTCAGAACGTCAATTTTATTTCCCGCGTGTATGGTTATGCAGCCGAGGACGTGGTCGAGTACGTCGAGGATTTTGCGGAACTCGGTGACTATTTCGACATGCCGGTCCGTACGCTGTCTTCGGGCATGCGAGCACGGCTGTCGTTCGGTATCAGTCTCGCATTCGAGTTCGATACGTATCTGATTGACGAGGTAACGGCCGTTGGCGACGCGGCGTTCAGGAGCAAGGCACAGCGTGAGTTGAACAAGCGGATCGACGGTAGCAACGTGGTGCTGGTTTCGCACAACAACGACCTGTTGCGTGAGACGTGCCAAGTGGCGCTTATCCTCGAAAAGGGCGTTGCAACGCTGTATGAGGATATCAACGAAGCAATTGCCGTCTATACCGGCATCGTAGCGGCATCAAACAAATAGATATGACGCAAGAATCCAACAAGCTGTACAACGCTTTCGGCAAACATCTCGGAAGGACGTTGTTCGTTCTGGTCTGTGTGTTACCCACAGTGTTGTCCGCCGCTTACTACACCGTGTTCGCTCGAGGCGAATACGTGACGAAAGTTGAATTCGGCATTCGGCCGGCACAGATGAGTTCGACGAAATCTGATGCGGGCGGGGTAGCTGGCGGTCTGCCGTTTCCTGCCGAGGTTGGCCTGACATCGTATGGCCTCGTGCAGTACATCGAGAGCAAGAAGTTTCTCAACGATTTCCGGAAGTCCGGCAATTTGGCGGAGTTCTACGGATGGAAGAAGGGGGATTTTCTCGACTATCTCGGTGCCGATGCCGACGAGGACGACCAAGTCAGGTTCTGGCGCCGTAAGGTCCGTCCGTACTTCGATATCACGACGGGCCTGGTGAGCGTCGAGGTGCGTGCGTTTGGCGCCGAAGACTCTTTCACGCTTTCACGGCGGGTCCTGGGTATGTCGGAGAGTCTCATCAACCAGATCTCGGACAAGATTCGGCGCGACGCAGTCGTCGGTGCTGAATCCGATGTCGAAGATATCGCCGAGAGGCTAGAGCGCAAACGGGCCGAACTAGTTACGAAGCGTGCCGAGTACGGGATTCTGGATCAACCGACGATCGCGGCCGGGAATCTGCAATTCATCAACAAACTGAAAGACGATTATATTTCGCTGCAAGCGCAGAAGAGTGCACTGAGCAGCGATCTGAAGCCGGATTCGCCCCTCGTGGCGACGATCAACAAGAAGATGCAGTTGATTCAGAGTGAACTGGATCAGTTGACGAACTCGTCCGGCCTGGGCAAGAGCGCGTCCGTTTACGCGCCGCGGATGCGTCAGGTCGAAGAGGTCAAGGCAGATATCGGCATATTGGAAAAGCAGTACGCGGGGGCACTGGAGGTGCTGCAGAAGGAAAAAGCGCTTGCCAACAGACAGTCGCTCTATCTGATCCGGTTCGTGGACGCCGTCAGGCCTCAGGTGGCGAGCGAGCCGCACAGGATGAAGATGGTCGGGCTCATTTTTCTGCTGTCTTTTGTGATCTGGTCGATTCTCTGCCTAACGATTCGAGCCGTGAAGGATCACCTTACCTGATCATTCGGCGCAAACGGGTACCGGTATTTTGATGAGCACATAATGAACAAACCAAAACTGGCAATTGTTAGCACGTACGACGAGCTGTGCGGGATCGCAAGCTATACGAAGGCGCTGGTGCCGCAGCTCGAAGCACATTTCGATATCACGGTCTTCGATCTTGATCAGTTTCTGTTCCGCTCGGAAAGCCGAAAGGTCCAGGCGCTTGCAGATGCGGAGATCAAGAAAATCTGTGCCGCGCTGCCAAGTTTCGACGCCGTCAACATCCAACTCGAACATGGCACGCTTGGTCGTACGAAGGAAAAGATATTCAGCCGACTAGAGCGGATCATCAAGGCTGCACCGCATGTGTGCGTCACGTTTCACACGATCCTGCAGTCGAGTTCGTTTCCGTTCGAGCGGTTTTTCGACGCGCTGAAGAAGTTCAATATTGTGCGTGCCGTCGATGTCGTATCGGCCCATCGTAAGAACGAACTGCTGTCGGGTGGTATCTATGAAATGCTGCGTCGCCACGGCTGTTCGGCGATCGTGCACACACGTCGCGACATGCGCATGCTGCGTGATCTGCACGACATCAAGCACGTCTACGACCATCCGCTTGCGTATTACTCGGAAGCGGAAATTTCCGACGTGCTGGCAACGACTCGTCGGCCCGATTTCGGACGTCTGGGAGAGTTGCCGAGCGATACCGTCGTGCTTGGCTGCTTCGGCTTCGTCAGTAAGTACAAGGGGATCGACGTCGCGTTGCGGGCGCTGAAGTTGCTACCGGAAAATTACCACCTCGCAATTTTTGGCGGCCTGCATCCGCAAGGTATCCAGAAGAATGTTCCTCTCGATAACTATTTGTCGGATCTGCTCGAAGAAATTTCGCCGGGCAAGAAGTGGCTGGACGATTCCGGAAACGATACCAATTCCGTCAGCCTCTCTATGACGGCGAGCGACTACGAGCGCCTGACGACGTCGGAACATCCCGACGATCTGTCCAACCGTGTGCATTTCATGGGTGCGTTGCGTGACGAGGATTTCCCGCGCGCGATGGCGGTATGTGATGTGGCACTGCTTCCGTACATGGAGGTCGGGCAGTCGTCGTCCGGGCCGATGTCGATGGCGATCGAGATCGGCCGCCCAATCATCGCGTCGCGGACTCGAGCATTCATGCAACTCTCAAAGTATCACCCGGGACGCGTGCGGCTGTTCGAGGTTGGCAATTTCCTGGAACTCGCACAGGTCGTGCGTTCGGTTGCCGGGCGCGATGAGCAGTATCCGGAGCGGACTTACAACACGACGACGAATGCTCAGGTTTACCAGCGTGCGTTGACGAAAGCACGCTAGTGAACATGTAACCGGCGTATTCGTGCCGGTGTGTCAGTAGGGACGTCGAACAAACATGCTTGGACTTCAATGATGCCGCTTTCGGTTCTCTTTCTGCAGGGGCCCGCATCGCCCTTCTTTCGCGAGCTGTCATGGGCGATGCGGCGGCGAGGGCATCAAACATTGAGGGTCAACTTCTGTGGCGGCGATCTTGTATATGGCGACAGGGGAACTCGGTACTCGAACTACATGGGGGCGATCGAGCGGCTGCCCGAATGGTATCGTCGTATGCTCGAGAGCGAAGCGCCGACGGATATCGTCATGTTCGGTGACTGCCGGCCGGTGCATGCGCCAATACATGACATCGCTCGGGAGAGACACGTGCGAGTACACGTATTCGAGGAGGGTTATGTGAGGCCCAACTGGATCACATTTGAAACCGGAGGTGTGAACGGTCGCTCCGCGCTGTCGCGCGATCCGGCTTTCCTGTTGTCTTCCAGTGAGTCGGTTCCCCCGGCGCCGTTGAGCGCGCCCACGGGGTATAACTTGCGTGAGCGGGCGCTGCACGACATATGCTACCGAATCGCGAACGGCGCATATGCGTGGCGCTTTGCGACCTATCGTTCCCATCGACCGTACAACGGCATTACGGAATACGCGGCACTGGCATCGCGTTTCGCGCGGAAATCGCGTTTCGAACGCGAAGCAGATAACCTTACCGGCCAATTGCTGCAGTCCGGCAAGCCTTATTTCCTGTTTCCGCTGCAATTGAACACGGACAGCCAGATCACACATCATTCGGCTTTCGGCAGCATGCTGAATGCGATCGAGGTTGTGCTTGAATCGTTCGCTTTGCATGCGCCGCCGGATCACCTTCTGGTGGTCAAGAATCATCCGCTGGATACCGGCATTGCCTGCTATGGGCAGGTAATCGAACAACTAGCGCGTAAACACGGAATCTCATCGCGTCTCCGATTCCTGAATGGCGGCCATCTCCCCACGCTGCTTGCGCATGCAAAGGGCGTCGTTGTTGTCAACAGCACGGTCGGCTTGTCGGCGCTGCACCACGGTAGGCCGTTGATTGCGCTGGGAAGCGCCATCTACGGGATTCCTGGACTGACATGGCAGGGTTCTGTCGATACTTTCTGGACAGGCGCGACTGCGCCAGACATGCACCTTTACCAGCTCTTCCTGAATTACGTGCTTTACAAGACCCAGATCAATGGCGATTTCTATACGAAGAGCGGGATTCGAATGGCAATTCCGGCGGTGATCGACCGGCTTGAGGCTCAGGCCACGTGAAGCGCGCACAATATGTCGCCATTTCCGGGGCGAGCAACGGACTGGGGCGTGCGTTGGCGCTCGCGTATGCTTCCCCTGGTGCAGTGCTTGGGTTGTGCGGCCGGAATGCCGGAGCACTCGATACCGTGACGGAGTTGTGCCGTGCGAAAGGGGCGCAGGTCGTCGCGTCGGTTGTCGATGTGCGCGACACGGTAGCCGTCGCCGAATGGCTCGACGGGTTCGACGATCGCTTCCCGCTCGATTTGTTGGTAGCCAATGCAGGCATAGCCAGTACGTTGACGTCGACTGCATCGCTGGAGGATGCGGAGGTCACGGCACAGGTCATGGTCACGAATTTTCAAGGCGCCGTGAATACGCTGCTGCCGGCGATTGCCAGGATGCGCACCCGGCGTGCGGGACAGGTAGCAATTGTCAGCTCGCTTGCCGCGTTGCACGGGATGGCGATCTCGCCGGCCTACTGTGCGAGCAAGGCGGCAATCAGGGCGTATGGCGAATCGATTCGACCGATTCTGGCACGTGATGGCGTGTCGTTGTCGCTGGTTTTCCCCGGCTTCGTCAAGACGGCGATGAGCGATGTGTTTCCTGGCGACAAACCGTTCTTATGGACCGCGGAGCGCGCGGCGGAGCATATTTGTCGCGGGCTGGCCACCCGTCGCGCCGAGATTGCGTTTCCCGCTTCGCTCGCATTCGGCATGCGCCTGCTGCCGTTGCTGCCAGCATCGTTGGCGGACTGGATTCTGGATCGTCTCTCCTATTTACCACGAGACGGAGCCTGACTGATGCATGCACTTGCTCCTCTTGTCATTGCCGTGATGTTTGTGTCACTGTTGCTTGACAGCATTGCAGTGCCGCGGGCGCCATGGCGAAGACATTGGCGCCCGCTCGCACTGCACGCTTCGGCGATTGCATTCATCGGCGCGCTCGTCATGCTCGTGACGGCGAGGCCAATCTTCTCGTCTTGTATTGCACTGGCGGTTACAGCACTACTGAGTGTTGTCAGCAATGCCAAGTACGAGTCGTTGCGCGAGCCATTCGTCTTTACCGATTTGAGCTTGTTCAGCCAGTTGTTTGAGCATCCGCGTCTCTATTTGCCGTTTCTCAGCGTGGGCAAGGTCGTTTCCATCGGATTCGGTGTGATTGCTGTTGTTGCGGGTTTCGTCGTCGAGACGCCGCTGCCGTCGCGTGAGCCGATGTTGATCATCTTGACGCTCGTCGCGAGCATGCTCGCCGCCACGCGGCTCGCCGCGCGCTTGCCGCTCGCACTCGACCCGGTCGCCGATCAGGGTCGTTTCGGATTCTTCGCCGTGTTCGTTGCTTATTTGTTGAACGGTTTGCGGCGCTCGACATTCCTGCAAGTGCAGCGCGTGTCGGGCATGGGGCTGCGTGCGCTAGGCGAGCCGGAGCCAGGACCCGATGTCATCGTGGTCCAGAGCGAGTCATTCTTCGATATAAGGCGCATTGGCGTTCCCGTAGATCCACGGGTCTATGAAAACTTCGATCGTGTTCGACGGGATGCAGTCGTTTCGGGCGAGCTGACGGTGCCGGCGTGGGGTGCGAATACCATGCGCACCGAGTTTGCGATGTTGACGGGACTGACGCAGGCCGATCTTGGCTACGCACGCTTCTATCCGTACGCATTCCTGCGGCGTGCATTCGCGTCGCTTGCGACCTGGTTTGTTCGAGCAGGTTACAGCACGATTGCGATTCATCCCTATTACGCCGGCTTTTTTGGCCGTCGACGCGCGTTCCCGTTACTCGGATTCGAGCGATTCCTCGATATCGCGCACTTTGCCGATTCATGCCGCGCCGGCGCGTACATCGCAGACGATGCGGTTGCAGACAAGATCATCGATCAACTGAAGTGCGAGCCGGCTACACCGATATTCATTTTCGCCATGACGATGGAGAATCACGGACCGTTGCACCTTGAGCAGGTACGATCAGGGGAAGCAGAACGAGTACACGGGCTCGGTGAGGCACCTATCTGGCGCGATCTTACGGCTTATCTAAGGCATGTCGAAAATGCGGATCGGATGATCCGTAAGTTGACCGATTATCTGCTAAACCGTTCGAAGCCGACGGTTTTGTGCTTTTATGGTGACCATGTGCCTGCGTTGCCGGCTGTGTATGTGGAACTCGGTCGAACACCGACACGTAGCAATTATTTCGTATGGCGGAATTATGGCAACAGCCAGAATGAGCAGTTAAACGTGAGTGTAGAAAAGCTGGGTCTGGTGTTGCGAAACTCCATTCACTCGAGCGAGGCCGGCGAGGCTACGGCGCTCGCATCGCAGATGACGATACAGAAATGAACAAGATTGCAATAGTCGGGATCGCGTGTCGATTTCCCGGGGGCGCAAACAACCCTGACGACTTCTGGAAACTCCTGCGCGACGAACGCGACGCAGTGACCGAAATCCCCGCCGACCGCTTCGGTACCGACTTCTACCAGCACCCGTCCAAGCGCGAGCCGGGCAAGAGCTACACGTTCGCGGCCGGCGTGCTCGACAACGTCGCCGGCTTCGACGCCGCGTTCTTCGGCATTTCGCCGCGCGAAGCGGCCCAGATGGACCCTCAGCAACGCCTGCTGCTCGAGCTCGCATGGGAAGCGTTCGAG
>Ga0209463_1002213_pt1 | contig 10893 bp, 8 predicted proteins | sample AgamicMgSfrz_FD_187169 | JGI IMG/M metagenome (GOLD analysis project Ga0209463, IMG submission 187169) | Agave microbial communities from Guanajuato, Mexico - Mg.Sf.rz (SPAdes) (version 2) | ecosystem: Host-associated > Plants > Phyllosphere > Phylloplane/Leaf | place: Guanajuato, Mexico... | reverse complement strand
AGTGCCGATATTTTTGGACGTGGGTTCGACTCCCACCGTCTCCACCAATACATATTTGGTGGTTTTTTTATTTTGTGTGATTTGAACCATAACTTTGCCATTTTGGCAAGGTTATGGTTCTTTTTGTTTGCGGCAAATTTATGCTTCATAAATTGCATGATCTCTCTTATGTCAATTTTAATGAAAAATATTTTGGTTTGTTATAAAATAGTAAGTGGAAAGAAAAGGATATTATTTTGTTGTTAAAGTAATGAAAATTAAAGGTGGTAAATATGGGGATTAATACAAATGAACATCCTATTAATGGATTTATAAATTTAACATCTGAACAATTGAAAGAATCTATAGAGGAAAAGAACCTACAAATATCTTTTTTTGTTGTAAAAAAACAAAAAAATGCAGATAATTATTACCATGCCAAAAAATTAGCATTAGCTGAGGGATTAGGTTTATGGTTAATAGAACATATTATTTCACAATTGAAATCTTTTAAAGGGGAGAATGATCAATTTATTATTAGCGAGTATAATTTTGAAATTCAAAAGAATGCTACTTTAGCAAAGCTTCATGTGCAAAATATTGAAAATTTGGTATCAAGATTTAATAATCTACATGAATCTTTGGATCATGATGAATTGTTACAGTGGCAACAATCGAATTTCCAATATATTAAGTTATCATTCGAAGGAAATACATTTTATTTTAATTTTTATCGGGCACCTAAAAAATCTAGTCAAAAGAGAAAATTCGCCTTTTTTAGTTCTAATGAATGGAATATAAAAGAGCAACCTGATTTAGAAGTAGGGGGAGCAATTAGCTTTTTTGTTGTTGGTGAAAATATTTACATTAATAACTTGAGAAACTTTGAATATGCATTTGATTATAGTGATCATATTAATGCTCGAAGAGATGAAAATCTAAATGCCATTACTTCTTTAGATTTATTTCAAGGCGCAGATTCCAACAAGGAACAATTTATGGTTAAATGTAAGAAATATATCTATTCAAGATCTTTAGCACAGATATCTCAACATACTCTGGGGGCTTTAGAAGAAAATTTTGAAGAGCGATGTGAAGATTTAAGACAAATAAAGCAAAGATTTGATGGATTGAGAGAAGAATCAGAAAAACAAGAGATGAAAGAGCAGTTTAAAGAGATATGGTCATTATATGATTTTATCGATTTGGATAACAAAAAGATAATCTATAATGAAGAACAAGAGCCCACAACATTGATTCACTTTTTTGCAGATAAGATTGTGCGTTCATTCTTAACCGATGAATTTAAAGTTGCCCTTGCTTACGAATAAATTTTTGATGATAAATTGGGAGGGTGTTACTTGTGTGGTCAAAAAAAGAACAATTTCTCCTATGGATACTGGCTTATTTACCACTAATGGGAATATTTTTGTTAAAGTTTGCATTAGAAAATAAACTTATCCCTAGTTCTTTACAAGTTATATGGGGGAAAATTCCGCACACTTCAGAAAAGGTTACAGAATTAATCTATGCAATTATTATAGTAGTTTTGGGATCACTTTTAGGCATTTTAATAACAAGAGGTGCTTTGAAAAAAGCGAAAAATTCAACTAGTAGCATTAGTGAAGTATATATAAAAAGATATGCCAAACCGAGGGCGGAACACTATTCCTTTTTTTTAATAACAATGCTACTCCCTCTTTTTTCCCTAGATGTAAAATCAGTCACAAACTTATCTGGAGGTTTATTGATACTTGGAATTATTATTCTTATCTATGTAAAAACTGATTCAATTAGCACAAACCCCTTATTTTTTGTAACAGGTAGGAATGTGTTTCAAGCCGAAATTACTAATACCTCTGGAAGTGAAAATCGAAGAAAAGTGTTTTTAATATCCGAAGATGAATTTTTAGACTTGAATGATAAATTTATACTACAGCATCTTGTTGGTGATGTTTATTACATTGTTTCTAGAAGATAAAATAATGATTAGCTTGTTAAGGTTAGAATTAAAAGTTTAAGCCAAATGCACAGATGTATATAAAGGGATATAATTCATTTTGGTTACAGAGGATCTTTCAAGACAACGGAAGTTCCTTTTTTATTTGAGATTTTATAATTAAAAAAGGATGCATGCATTTATTATTTAAAAGTAGATGTAGTCACCATTGTAAAATCTTATATTTCGTATAATATAATGTTATTATATTATTTTTTAGGAGATGACTAATCATGGTTGTTTTTTGTTATTATTCAATTTTGTATTTTTGTACTGTAACGTTCGGAGTTCAAATTATTTATTTTGCAGAACCATTCTTTACAATGTTTATGGCTCCAGATTCAATAGAGATATTTATTTGTATGCTGATAATGTCTAGTGCGCTGTCGATTATACTATCAATAATTTTACACTATGTTTATATTTGGATTTATGATTCAGAAACATTTTTAAAACGATTTTATCAGGTTCACTTTTTTGCTACGTACATTTCAGGAGCATTTTCACTAGTAATGGTAGGAGAACCAACTTTAAAAGCATGGGGATTCAAAATTGTTACAGTTGATGGTAATACAAAAGTTACTTATCTTATATTACTTTTTATTGCGCTATCCAATAATGCTTTTTATAAAGCTTTTGAAAGCACTATTGTTGAAAAACTCGAATTCAGAAGTGGAAAAATGAAAAGTAGAATCAAAAAGGTAAAGAATAAATTAGGTTATTTTAAAGGTGCATAAATTAAAGGGTTAATATTAAATCTACAGATAGATATGTCGTAAAAGGCATTTTATAAAAAGTTTCTAACTCTTTATAACTAATAGACTTTCACGGTATAAGCTCTTTATATTCATAAATATTATTGATATCCAATGTCCTATAGTCATCTTTATTTTTTCTATAATTTCTAAACCAAGTTCTTTAAGTTGACACTTTAAATTTAAAAATTCATTTTTAAGCATGTAGTAAGTGGGTTTCTGTTTTTTAGGAAATGGAAATAAACCCGAAATAAAAGCAGCGCGATTGATAAGAAAAACCAAACTATATGGATGAAAATGGTACTGTTTGATAGAATAGATGTAAATATACTAATAAAATGGGCAAATATTTTTAGAATAAAATTAGAATTGAATATAAAAAGGAGCGATTGTATGGAGGGGAATTTGAAGCAATTAAAAGAAGCTTATCGTGAAAACAAAATAGTTCCTTTTATCGGTGCTGGATTATCAGTACCCTTTAGTATCCCGACATGGGGAGATTTGATAAGAGATATTACTGATGAATATGCTAAAGGAAAAATCGAAGTACTGCTACGAAGCGTTGTGGATTGGCATTTAGAGAATAATGATTATTGGGGCGCGATTGATCAAATAAAGAAATTTGCACATCTAGTGGACCAAGATATTCAAAAAATGATTGTGAAATTGATCAAACAACATAAAAAAAATGTAGAAGATGATAATTTACATAATTATTCAGATTTAGCTAAAATGAACTTTAAACTCCATTTAACAACAAATTATGAAAATCTATTATATGAACATATAAAGTGTGATAATCTTCCAATTCTACTCAAGGATTTAGACTTTAGTTCTCAAGATTTATATGATGAGAAACGAATTTGTCATCTTCATGGATTTACATCTAATTTGGGATCAATTGTTATTAGTAAAAGCGGCTATGAGACACTTTACAGCAATGAAAAGTACGGAGAGTTATTAAAAGCGGTTACAAGTAGCAAAAATTTGTTATTCATGGGTTTTTCTTTTGATGATAAATTTGTAAGTGATTTAATTAAGGATTACAAGCAGTATCTTAATGGGACACATTATATCCTTCTAGCTAATCCTACTCAAGAAAGAATAAAAGAATTAAGAGATAAATATGGTTTAATCACTATTCCATATGAAACACAAGGTTCTACACATGTACTTGAGATAAGAAGGATACTGAATCAAATGATTGAATCCAATTCGAGGAATACAAATGGCGATTCTAATGGTTCAAATGGCACTACTACCAGTTCTGTTGTTCTCGGTGCAAGATTAGCGGACTTTAAAAAAGATGTAAAAGGTAACTTGTTTTACAAAAAACTAAAAATAGAAAATATCGATGAGTCTCTTATTGAATTAAGTTCAATATTCTATGTGGCATCAGAGCAATACATACGAGCATTGAAACAAGCAGGGATGTCTATAGATATTATCGATGCAATATTGGGTAAAGTATTCACAAAATATAAAGAAAAGTATGCGGATACATACAAGAAGCACGGGAATAGTGACCAATTTTTAACAGTTGTGCATGGGAGTTTAAAAGAGTTTAATTTTGGAAGATATGCTGTGTTTTTTGAAGATAATCAATCAGATGAAAACGAGAATAGAGGGTTAATTCATCTTTTGGCTGAGGATGAAACAATGGGTATTTGGTGGGGGGATGAGCGATTAGATGAGCAATCTAACTAATAAAATCACAGTGGTCCCTCCGTCAATTGAACTTTTATTTAATAATGAAAAGTTGGATTTAATGAAAGTACTATGTCTAATGTATGCTTTTACATTAAAGAGCAAGAAGCGTAGAAAAGTTTCGGAAATCATGTTCTATTATAGTCTTGTCAATTTTGATTTAATTAAACTATTTGAAGACAGTGAAGAAAACAAAATGGGTATAATACCATCTCCCAATTTATACTTTCGTTTCCAGACTAAAATTAATCAAATACTTTTAAATATGTCGCACCTAAAATTCATAAATTTGCAAGGTGACTTAACTAAAAAGTTAGGTGACATAACAGTGCAATTGAATTCAGAAGGTGCAGCAGCTTTTGAAGAAGTTGATTCAGTATTCTTCTCTAATCTAAAAGTAGAGTATACAAAAGCCTTTGAAAAAGTGAAGTTTTCAGCTGGTAATATGCAAATAATAAGGGGGGGGCGAAAGTGAGCAGTGTATTTATTAAAAAGTTAATTGTTCAAGGCACATCATATAAGCGCACTATAGGTTTTAACGAAGGCCTTACCATTATAAGTGGTGAGAAAACATCAGGAAAATCCTTAATTCTTAGCTTGATTGATTACTGTTTAGGTAAGAGTGAGAAAATCGACTTAAAAGTTCAAAAAGAATTGAATATATATTGTGATCAAATTTTTATTGAATTAAAAATTAATGATGAAATATTTACATTTAGTCGTTTGTTAAAGAAGAAGCAAAGTAATATCAGCATATATTTCTGCGCCTTTGAGGATATAGAAGGGTATACGCCAAAGAATGTAACGGTAAGTGAAGCAATGCACTTTCTTATGACAAAATTAAATATTAATGAATATAAAACAATTAAACATCAAAAACATAGTACAAAAAAAGAACTACAAATCGTATCTTTCCGAGATATTTTTAGATATGTGTATATAAATCAGCATGCACTCGGAACAAAGGATTTTTTAGAAAATAAAACTACGTTTAAGAGAAATAAAAATCCACATGCTTTTAAACTGATATTTGGCCTAGTGGAATCTGATAAAGATGCATTAAAAGAGAAATTGGTGGATACACAGAATAAAATTGAAGATGCCTATAAAGTAATAGCTGGATTAAATTTATATTTAAAAGACAAGGATGCTGAAGATTTCAATGTTTTATCTGCTAAATCTGATAGGATTAAGAAGGATATTGAAAAACAGAAAAAAGAAAAGAAAACAATTATAGAAAGTAGTAAATTGAATAATAACAGTGAAAATGAACTGTATATTAAGTTAAAAAAGGATTTAGAAGAGATTGCTAACCAAATAGTTGAATATCAACGGCATAAAAGACAATTGTTAATGTCTATAAACTCTAAAAAATTGTTAGTGGAAGAATATAGAGCTGAAGAAAAAGAAGTAGATGCGACATTGGAAATAAATTATACGTTAGTGATACCGGATCAAAATATTGAATGTCCTCTATGCAATTCAGCCGTTTTAATTCATGAGCAAGAAGAAGTAAATCAAAGTACGAATACAGAAAAAATGTTAAGGAAAGTAAAAAAAGAGATAACAGACAAAATAAATCTGGTCAAAAATTTAATTAATGATGATATGAAGAGTATTGAAGGTATCGATGTGCAAATAGAGAGATTTTCGAGAAAACAGGATATTTTGAATGAAGCTATTGTTGAATTCGTTAAAGAGACAGATGTTCCGTTCCTCTCCCAAATCGATAGTATAAATAGCTTGTTAAATCGTTTGATTAAAGATCATGAAATAGTTAAAGAGGGGATACGAATTCATCGGAAAATTGATGAAAAACAAAAGGATATTACCAATCTGGAAACTACTGCGACACGACTAGAAGGTGAAATAGCAGCACTAAAAATAAGTGATAAGGATCGAGAAACTATTTTTGATTTTTTAAACACACAGTATCAAAACTTTATGACAAGACTAAAGTATGATACAAATGGTGAAACCTTTATTCACCCTGAACAGTATATTCCATATTATGAAGGTGCAAGTGTTTATGCCCATGAAAGTGGAGGTCTGTTGGAGTGTATGCAACTATCATACTTAGGAGCAATTTTAAACAGTAAATCCGAAGGATATGCTCCTGGGCATCCTGGACTTTTATTGTTAGATTCAATTAGTAAATATGTAGGCACCTTGAAAAAAAGTGAGCAGAAAGAAGAACAGGATGGGAATCACCAGCAAAATCTGGTTCAGAAATCTGCTGAAGATCAAACTAAAATTGAAGAAAAGAATTTGATAAATGACCCAGAAGTATACGAAGAATTTTATAAAATATTGATTGAGTTAAGTGCTTATCATCAAATCATCCTTGTAGAAAATACACCACCAGAAAAATTTAATAAGTACATAAAGTATGTATTTTTAAAAGGGGAAAAGGGTTTAATAAATCCGGAAAAAAATGAATTTACAGAGGGAAATGAAGGTTTGTGACCATAAACAGGCTAGGGAAATGGCACACATCCCTTTTAAGCTTTCTATAAGGATTTAGTTGATTATGCTTGAGTAACTACAAAATTTGATTTTACAATGTTAATGTGAGTTTTATAGCATTCAGCTAATGCTTCCCTGTAAATAACCAACTGTTTTTATTATCGGACGAATGATGTTGAACTTGGTAAATGTTATTTTTATACTTAAAATAAAAACATCTAATAATTTAAACATGGTTAGGTGTTTTTATTTTGCCCTTTACATTTGAAAATTTATGTTTTGAGAATTAAGTTTGTGTGTGAATTTAAAATTATTATGCTTTTAAAAAATGCGATACCTTGGCGGAATTTTAGTCGTTCTAATGGTGTCAAAAGAAAGTTATATAAACTATCGTTTCTAATTGCATTTTAACTTTCTATATAAACGAGTTATTAAATATAATGAGGAAAATATATTTTGATTAAGTTTTGTTTAAAATGAAAAGTTGTCCAGTTAATTGTTATGACAAGGCACTGTTTTATTAATGGGTGATCAAAAATAAGATTTATTTGAAGTAGCTATTACAACTAATAAGAAGAGAAATTTGTTAGAAAGAAGAGTGGAAAAGTGTTTGATTATACAAATTTAAGTGCTAATGAGTTTGAGATTCTATGCTCAGATATTTTAAGTAGAGAACTAGGTGTAGAGCTAAGGTATTTTAGTCCAGGAAGGGATGGAGGGGTGGATTTAACTGAAAGCCCTACGAAAAAAAAGATTGTAGTTCAAGTCAAACATTATACTAAAAGTAGCTTTAGTAGTTTAAAGAATTCTTTAGAGAAAGAACTTGAAAAGTTAAATGAGATGGTCCCAAGACCTAAAGCATATTATATTTGTACTTCCAAAGATCTTGCAGCAGAAAATATAAAGGAAATACGAGGAATTTTTAGTGATTATATGGATAGTGATGAATATATATTTACCAAAAATGAATTAGACAAATTTCTCATTAAAGAGAGTAATCAGGATATCTTAAGGAAAAATTTTAAACTTTGGTTAGTAGCAGATAAAGTATTAACTCAGGTTATTAATAGAGATGTTTTTATAGACGGAGAAGTTCTTTTAGATAATTTAGAAAAAGATTTTAAATACTTTGTTCAAACTGAACTTTTCGATAGTTGTATAGAAATCCTTGAGAAAAATAAAAAGGTAATGATTTGTGGTGATCCTGGTGTTGGGAAATCTATAACCTCTAAAATGCTTACATTTTATTTCGTAAAGCAAGGGTATCAAATAAGATATACAACTAATGGTGACGTTAGTAATTTAAAACGAAGTTTACAGGATAATAGGGATATAAAGGAAGTTATTTTATTAGATGACTGTCTTGGACAATATTATTTAAAATTAAAGGAATGGCAAGATACGGAATTGATTAGTCTTATGAACTATATTAACTTATGTGGGAATAAGATACTTATTTTGAATAGTAGAGTAACTGTTTTAAATGAGGCTCAAGTTATGTATCGGAAGTTAAGAGAATATCTTGAAGATGATAAATTAAAAATTAAAATAATTAATATGAATGACATAACGTTGGAGGAAAAAGCTAATATTTTCTATAATCATTTATTAAAAAATAAAATCCCAAGCGATCATTATGCTTCAGTAAGAAGGGATAAAAATTATATATCAATTATAAAACATCATAATTATAATCCTAGGATTATTGAATATGTTACACATCGAAAAAGATATTCAAAAATTGAGCCAGAAAATTATTGTAATTTTGTTATTGAAACTTTAAAGAATCCTGAGCAAGTTTGGGAAGAGGAATTTAGTCGAGGATTAGATATTGAGGATAGAATTTTAATGCATACTTTATTTTCCTTAACAGATACTTTGGTGAATATAGACTTACTAGAAGAATGTTTTGTAAATAGACTTCGAATAGAAGGTAATGTTGATAATACGATTAATAAATTTGAAGAATGTAAAAAGAGATTAACTGAATCATTGATTAGAGTGGTAGATAAAAGTGATGATATGCTTGTTGGAGTGTTAAATCCATCTATTAATGATTATATGAAGAATTCCGTTTTAATAAATAAATTAGAAGTAAACAATATAATAACAGCGTCTGTTTATATAGAACAGATGGAAAAAGTTTTAGGAAAAGATGCTGAAAAAAAAGTACTCTTAATGTTAGAAGATGGGAGTATTCTTGAAAAGAAAAGTATATATAATAAAATTCCTGTATATATAATTTATGCGATATTTAATAATCGAATTATGAATTTGAATTATAAAATGCATATAAGTGAAGGTTTTTTACACATTAATAAGGTGCAAAATTTATTTGGGGAAAAACTGGATAAAATGGAATTTATATCGAAACTATTCTGTGACATTGAAATTTTTAATTATTATAGTGTGAAGGAACTTTTAAAAGACGCTGCGTTTAGACAAAATCTAATAATTGGTTTAGATTTAGAAGAAGTAACAGAAGTATTAGAAATACTAACTTTGAAAGAATTCAATGAAGAGCCTATTTTTGAAGATTTAATTGACTCTTATGAAAGTAAGATATACGAATATGTGTATAATCTACCGTTTGAAGAATATATTACAGCGGAGCATTGTAAAGATATTGAAAATGCGTATTTCAATGGAACAGAAGAAGAATATGTAGAAGCTTTTGGAGTACTAAAACAAAACACAATTGATTGTTTAACAGATGAAATAATGTCTTTGGTGTTTAATGATATAAACGGGGAGAGCATTAAAGATTATACAGTAAATTTGGTAGAGGAAATGTTGAATGACGAAATGATAGATGTGGTAAAATGGCATATACAGACTGAGCCTGACGATGATTATCCAGATGATAGGAACGAAGATTTTGAAGAAGATGACACATACTATCTGGATATCATTTTAAATAGAAATATAGAATGAAAAATAAATAAAAGTGTATTAAATGATTAAAATTTTTATAAAAATTAAATTCAGGCTTTTAACAAGAGAATCCATTTTGATTAATCCTTTTCAGAATGGATTTTTTATTTTGGCATAAAATGAAAATTTAAGAAAGTATCATATGAATTTTTTTTAATGAAGTGTAAATTTAAAGTTTAATCCCATGAAAGAAAGTCTAGAATAGTAAGTGAATTCTTACAAATAAAAAGATTTAGGAGGGAATATGAAATTTCCTAACAAGAATGTAAGTTTACTTTTTGCAGTACCTCCAAAAGGACTAGGGACTGGAATGTGTGAAAGTTTAGCAAGTTATATTATACGTTTGTCTAGAGAACATAATATGACGTTGGGAACATTAATCAATAAAATGATAGCCCCTATGCTGAATAACAAATATATATTGAATAGTAGTATTAATGGTGGAAATAGATTTTATGATGGAGCCAGAAGTTTAAATGGCTTTGATAGAAATGCATTAGAATTTACTCGTGTTTTAGGATTATTAACGGGAAGGACTGATATAAAAGATGCAACACTGATAGATGTTAAAGATCTGATTTCATCGAGAGATTTAATGAAAAGTAATTTATCTTGGTGTCCAATATGTTTAGAAGAATGGGAAGAGGATAATATTTATTATCCATTGATTTGGTTTTTTAAAGATGTGAAAATTTGTGTCCAGCATAATTGTGAGTTGGAAAATATCTGTTCTTCTTGTAATAAATACTTGCCATTACTACATAGGAAAATGTTGATTGGCTATTGTCCTTATTGTAGTAACTGGCTAGGAAAACGTGAAATAAAGAGAGTAGAGAATGATAAGGAGTTATTTAAGGCAAAAGAAATAAGTAATTTAGTAGCAAATCGATCATTTTTAATTCAAGAAAATAATAAGGAATCCATTTCTAATACTCTTTTGCAGTTAATTAATGGTTACACAAATGGAAATTTAGCAGAATTTGCGAGGTTGATTAATATTCCAAAAGTAACACTATGGGATTGGGTTTATGGTGGGAGATTACCTTCACTAGG
>Ga0209463_1002211_pt1 | contig 10894 bp, 5 predicted proteins | sample AgamicMgSfrz_FD_187169 | JGI IMG/M metagenome (GOLD analysis project Ga0209463, IMG submission 187169) | Agave microbial communities from Guanajuato, Mexico - Mg.Sf.rz (SPAdes) (version 2) | ecosystem: Host-associated > Plants > Phyllosphere > Phylloplane/Leaf | place: Guanajuato, Mexico... | reverse complement strand
TAAATTTGCTGACGATTTTCATCCTGCCAATTTGGTGTTGCTTCATTATTTTTTCAAGCTCACTTCTTTTGCCGAATGTTACATACTCGTCTGCGTCTAATACTAGAATATAGTCGCCCGTGCATTGTTCAATTGCAAAATTACGGGCCTTTGAAAAATCGTTTTCCCACTGAAATCGAAAAAGATTTATGTGAGAAAACTCCTTCAAGACCTTAAGTGTGCTATCTGTAGATCCAGTATCTACTACCACAATTTCATCCACTATTTTTTTTGCATTTAGAATACATTTTGTTACTGATTTCTCTTCATTTTTGACTATCATTGCTAACGATATTTTCATGTCAGTACCTAATCTTTCAATTGTTAGAAATGGCCCTTTGCTTTATGAAATCCCAAACTCTGGACGATGAAACATCATCTTGATAATAATGAACAATATCACGTACCTTTGCTCTTTCTGCAGCAAACTTCTCACTGTCTTTTAAGTTTGTTAGAACTTCTTCCTGAAGTTGTTCCTGAGTCGTCACTTTTGCTCCTGGTGTCCACTTATCATATTCACCTAAGATAAATCCTCTTGTTGTCTTATACTGCTCTACGTCAATAGGAAGAAAAATAATTGGTTTATCAATCAACAAATAATCAAAGTATACAGAAGAATAATCTGTCATCAGCAAATCGAACTTGCCTAAAACATCATACATATCCAAATTATTTTCAAATAGCATTTCATGTGTCAACAAATGAACATGTTCTCCTAGTTCAATTCCATTTTTCAGCATATATTGTTCTTCAACTGGATGGAATTTTACAATCAATTCCAAATTATTTTTTTTCAAAAACGCAGTAAACTCATTTGAATTAAATCTTTCCAATCCAAAAAAATGGTTTCTATTCAATGTTGTATCCTGTCTGTTATTAAAAGCTGCCTTTCGATATGTCGGCATAAACATGATAAACTTTTTACCCTCTGTTTTGATTTGGAATAATCTTTCCAGAACAGACTTATCTATATTAAGATGAGAATTTATTAACAAATCATTTCGAGGCATTCCCGTAATTTGGAATATTTCTGGATCAACTTTAAAACATTGCGTCATCATTTCACTAAATTTATCTGAATATGAGCAAACATAGTCGATATTTTTCCATCTTTCTGTCACAGCGTTTCGGTCTGCTTCATTTCTATCTGCATGTCCCATTGCCTTTAATGGAAAACCATGCCATAAATCAATTATCGTTTGGTTTGGAACATTTTGTTCCTTATCAAAAATGACATTCGCTTCTGTCAGTACAAGTATATCTGCAGCAAGGACCTTTTGATAATACTCATCTGTCAGTCTTTGCTCTGTAATTTCCACTTCAAAGCTATCTGAAATGTGTTTAGGCATATTTTTATATAAAGCAGCCGTATTAGAAGAACTGCTGTTAGAAGTAGTTACTAAGAGTACCTTTTGTTTTCGCTCTTTTTTTGGACGCGATTCAATCGGGTAATCATCTGCTAAGATAAGTTCTGAAATTTTCCATTTGCCATTTTCATTGAAAAGCCTTGCAGAATAATGCAGCTTTTCTTTAGTGGAAGTATCCCCATCTTGAATATCATTAACTAACAGAAAGCTTACTTTAGCCTTCATGAATGTATAATCGATTAAGTCAACCTTAGGATAACAAACGTATGCTATCACTTTTTCCTTATCGTCTACTATTTGGTCATCCTGCTGAATAAGTTCCATAAATTCTCGTGAGAAATAATCCGCAAGTTTTTCCTGTATAACAGTCTCCCTTGTTGTACCTAAATATTCAATTCCATTAATAACAGAATCAAGAATATTATTAACAACTTGAGATTTCCAATAGGAATTATCTTTTACAATGTGAGAAACCCTGTTATCAGATTGCTGCAAAAACAGTTCATGATGATACTTCAAAATCATCTCAATATTATCAACAACCTTTAAATAGTGGAACTTTTGAACACTTGCCTTACATGTTTCAACAGAAGGCAATATGCTCTGATCTTCCCCGATTTTTTGAAGGATATTAGCAAGAGCATGGAAGTCTCCAATTGGGTAAATCCAACCGTTTTCCCCATCATTAATAATATCTGATGCACCACTGCAATTTGTAGAAATAACAGGTATTCCTCTCCCAAGCGCTTCCATAAGAACGAGTGGAAGGCCTTCATAGTCAGAGCTCATAACTAGCGCAGAAACTTCTTCTACAACATCCCATGGATTTTCCTGCCAGCCATGAAACAGGATCTGATCCTTGATTCCCAGCTTATCTGCTAAGTTTCTTATTTCATCTCCATCCGGTCCTTCCCCTATGCAATGAAGTCTCCAATCAGCTTCCAGTAATTCTAGTCCTTTAAAAAGAATGTCTAGCCTTTTTTGATGCTGATGAAGCCTTCCAACATAAAGAAGCTCTAATGTTCTTCCTTCACTTCTATTTATCGTCTCAAACTCATTTCTAATGACAGGATTTCCCACATTATAAACTGGTTGTCCTTCAAAAGTATTTTTACCTATGCTTTCGCCAATTTGAGAGGATATAGCAAGATGAGCTTCGCTGTATCTTAACATGTTTTCATTTCCATAATATTCAGGTGGGCCATGAAGCCATGAAAGTACTGGGGCCATCTTTCCTTCCACACTAGAAATAGCAGAACGACATATATAACTTATACTTGGTGCATGTGTCGCAAGGACAATATCTGGCTTTCCTGCCTCTTTTAATTTATTAGCATATCCTTTGGACAATGATTGCAGTGTTTCACTTTCAAGGTTTCCCATTTCTCCATAGTAATAGAGTTCAGGCAGACCCTGTTCCCAGTCTGGATTTAGAGAAGGATAAGATTGAAAAAACCTTACCCTATGCCCTTTTTTTGTCAGTTCCTCGCTGACTGTAGCTACAACATCTTCTAAACCACCGCGGCCAGCGGCATACACTAATACAATATCAATAATCATTCTTTAACCCCTTTTGAATAATCCTTTTCTATAATAGATACTTTTCCAAATAAACGCTTCCTTTAAAAGTCTCTAACGCTTTTTTTACTGTAGTATTAAACAGGTGATCATCAATTGGGTTCTCCAGTAAGATTTTATAGAATCTGAAGTCATTTTCGAATAACAAATTAGCATATTTTGTGAATTCAATAGCATTCGGATCATTTCCAGTTTCAAATAGACCATTTATTATATTCAGGAAATCTTGTTCAGTATAAACATCCCAGTCACATGCATTGTATAATTGAAGACCCTCTCCTTTAAAATCATTCTCATAAAGAATAGCTGCTGCCTTCACAAGTGCAGAATCTGTTAATAACTGTTTATTATTTAATAAATTGGATGCTAGATCATATTTCTTATAGTTCATAAGGATTTGAAGAGAACCTAAAAATAATTCCGCTTCATCTAATTTTCCGACTGTTAAATTATTCAATAATTTAACCAACATACTTACATGCTCATCTTTCTCAAAGGCAGTAATAAGCAAAGGTGATTGATTTCCTTCTAAGAGCCTACTTCTTAAAAAATATAAGTCAATAATGTTTAACATTTGTTTCTGATTTAAACGCTCAACTAATTTAGGATTTAACAAGTCATTAAATTCTTCAATATTTCCTGTGCCAGTTAAACAGTAATTTTTTAGTTTGTATATTTTCTCTAACAGTTTGTCTTCATTATTATATTTTAGAAAAGGTTCAATTATATTTGGTTTCCCAATATCAAAACACCCTGTCATGTAATAGCTTAAATTATTTTTATTAATCAGGTCATTTCTTTCAATAAATTGTATAATCTCATCTTCAGTATGGAATTTATTTAGGATGAAAATAATCTTTATTATGCTGTCACTATCCAACTTATTTATATTCAGTACGTTCATATAGTGATAAATAGCTTTGTCATATACCTTCTCGTAGTTGTATATATCTCCAAGCCTTCTGTGGGGCATTTGATCTTTTAAGTCTGGTCTTAAGATTGTATGATTATACTTTTCACTATTGTTTATTATCTCTTCAAAGTAATACTTGGCATCATCATATTGTCCTCTAACAAAACTAATTTCACCTTTTAAGAAGATCATTTCAAATGAGCCTGGATATAGCTCAATAGAGTCATCTATCACATTAACTGCATCATTATATCTCTTTAATTGTATTAACACACTTATTATCTGGATTACAGTAGATGCAACCCATGATAATTGATAACTGCTCTTTAAGTTATAAGCTTTTGTATATGCTTTTAATGCCTCTTCAAACTCTCCTTGAGAATAATATTCATTACCTAAATTGAAGTAATCAAATGCATTATTACTTTCTTGCATTTCTTTATCAAGAAGGTCTTTATTCCTTTCATTCTTTCCCTTTTCTGCAACAGTTTGATTCATATATCCAGAGTGAAATACCGAAAGCTTTGCTATACTTCCGTTCAGTGATTGTCCATCAACACCCTTTAATTGTTCATGAATAGCACGATAATAGGCAATCTCTTTGTTATTTTTATACACACGGTCATGATAATTTTGAACTAATTTCTCTCCATACAAACCAGTAAAGTTGATTATTTTAACACCATATGTGTCAAATTCGCCATTATCCTCTTCTAATCCGTTTAAAAATTCTTGATAATTTTCCTCATCAATAAATTCATCAGCATCTAATACTAAAATCCAGTCACCAGTTGCATGTTCTGCAGCATAATTTCTTGCAGCCGAAAAATCATTAACCCATTCAAAGTCATATAATTTAGACGTATATTTACTTGCAATTTCCTTCGTTTTGTCAGTTGACCCTGTATCTACAATAATCACTTCATCAACTAAATGTGCCACTGATGCCAAGCAGCGATCCAATACATTCTCTTCGTTTTTTACAATCATGCATAATGATACTTTTATATTCACGATTATTCCTCCTGATTATTAATAATGCTAATAAAAATATCGTGCTTTAATAAAACGAAGCACGATATTTCAATAGAACTACTAAAGTATTTTATTATTGAAGTAATTGAAGCACGCCTTGTGGCTGTTGGTTTGCTTGAGCAAGCATTGATTGAGCTGCTTGAGCAAGAATAGAGTTCTTCGTTTGCGTCATCATTTCTTTCGCCATGTCTACGTCACGAACGCGAGATTCAGCAGCAGTCAAGTTCTCAGAAGATGTATCCAAGTTGTTGATTGTGTGCTCTAGGCGGTTTTGCAATGCACCTAAGTTTGAGCGTTGTGTAGAAACTGACTTGATTGCAGCATCAAGAGTTGAAATTGTGCTACTTGCAAGCGTGTTAGTTCCTACTGAAATTTTAGCAGCTGTAAGACCAAGACTAGTTGCACCCATTCCACTAATTGAGAAGTTAATAGTTTGTCCATTATTAGCTCCTACTTGTAGTGTTGCTGAGAAAGAACCTTTTAATAGGTTTTGCGTATTGAATTCAGTTGTATTTGCAATACGGTCAACTTCAGACATTAATTGGTTTAATTCTGTTTGAATTTGAGTTCTGTCATCAGTAGTGTTAGTGTCGTTACCACCTTGTACAGCTAGCTCACGCATACGTTGAAGGATTGCATGTGTTTCGTTCAATGCACCTTCAGCTGTTTGGATTAAAGAGATACCATCTTGTGAGTTACGAGATGCTTGATCCAAACCGCGGATTTGTCCACGCATTTTTTCAGAGATTGCTAGACCAGCAGCGTCGTCACCAGCACGGTTGATACGTTGTCCTGAAGACAATTTCTCCATTGATTTAGATTGAGCAGTTGTTGCAGAGCTCAATTGACGGTAAGTGTTTAATGCAGCGATATTGTGATTAATTCTCATTGTAAAGCTTCCTCCTTGAATTTGGTGTCCACATCCTTGTGGACATTCTTATTTTTAAAGCAAGAGAGAATTTGTCTTCCCCGCTCTACTTTATATATCGGACAGATAGTTTTTTGTTTAACCTGTTTTTATAAAGTTTTTATAATTTAAATCTCTAGGACTACAAAAACTTTATAAAGGATATAAGACATACTATGTCACCAATAAGAACAATCCCATATAAGCAAAGAGGAGCATTCACAAAGAAATTAAAGAACCCAAGTTCACAATATCATTATATTTATTATTCACTTATACACTGCATTTCATACAAAAAAGGATATATTCATCTTATACGTCGTAAAAAAAGCAAAAAGAGGACAGTCGCATATTGACAGTCCTCTTTCTTGAAAGATATTAAATAAATTATTGAAGTAATTGTAGTACACCTTGTGGTTGTTGGTTAGCTTGTGCAAGCATTGATTGAGCTGCTTGAGAAAGAATAGAATTCTTCGTTTGCGTCATCATTTCTTTCGCCATGTCTACGTCACGAACGCGAGATTCAGCTGCAGTCAAGTTCTCAGATGATGTATCTAAGTTGTTGATTGTATGCTCTAAGCGGTTTTGTAATGCACCAAGGTTTGAACGTTGTGTAGAAACTGTTTTGATTGCTTTATCAAGAGCAGAGATAGAAGCACCAGCTTCAGCATTTGTTCCAACGCTGATTGTTCCAGAAATCCCAAGGCCTTCAGCCCCCATTGCGCTGATAGAGAAGTTAATTGTTTGACCATCGTTAGCTCCTACTTGAAGCGTCGCAGAGAATGAACCTTTTAATAGGTTTTGTGTGTTGAATTCCGTTGTATCGGCAATACGATCTATTTCTTTTGTTAATTGGTCAATTTCTGTTTTGATTTGTGCTCTATCATCAGTAGTGTTTGTATCATTACCACCTTGTACAGCTAGCTCACGCATACGTTGAAGGATTGCATGTGTTTCGTTCAATGCACCTTCAGCTGTTTGGATTAAAGAGATACCATCTTGTGAGTTACGAGATGCTTGATCCAAGCCGCGGATTTGTCCACGCATTTTTTCAGAGATTGCTAAACCAGCAGCATCGTCACCAGCACGGTTGATACGTTGACCTGAAGACAATTTTTCCATTGATTTAGATTGAGCGTTTGTTGCAGAGCTTAATTGACGGTATGTGTTTAATGCAGCGATATTGTGATTAATTCTCATTTTAATTTTCCTCCTTGAATTTAGGTGTCCACATCCTTGTGGACTTTATAGTTTTTGGGATTAGGTAAGCGGCCGCTCCTCCCCTCCCTACTTTATATATCGGGAAAACAACTTCCTAGTTAACCGGTAGATTATTCCATGAATACAACAACTTATTTAGTATAAGCCCATGTGTTAGAGTTTTTTTATCATCCACCTTCTTAATTTAAATTAGTGTATAAACACATTACTGCTAGAGAACATAAAGGTTAAACTACAAAGAAGGACTACCTATTAATAGGTAATCCTTTTACAAAAATGATTAAAATTATTAAAACAATTGAATTACACCTTGTGCTAGTTGACTTGCTTAAGAAACCTATTCCTTGTTTATAGACTATCCAATCAAATTATTAAATTCAGTATAGAAATCATGATAATAATTGTCGTGATAATGAAGATTGAGTACTAATTAATTCATTCAAAAAACTTCTCTCTAAATCTGCAAAAGCAATTAGTTTACAAGCACTAACAGTTTTACTGTAAACAAAGTTTAGTAGGTAATTCCTATCATGAGGAAAGAAAGGAAATATGAAATTATTTATTCAAACCATTAATTCTAGGAAAAAGAATTTATTAAAAAACTAGTAACTAATATACTGTTGGGGAATTATAGAAAAAGGGCTTCCTTTAAAACTGGAAGCCCTTCTCCATATAATACTCATTATTGAAGCAATTGTAGTACACCTTGTGGTTGTTGATTTGCTTGCGCAAGCATTGATTGAGCTGCTTGAGAAAGGATAGAATTCTTTGTTTGTGTCATCATTTCTTTCGCCATGTCTACGTCACGAACGCGAGATTCAGCTGCAGTCAAGTTCTCAGATGATGTATCCAAGTTGTTGATTGTGTGCTCTAGACGGTTTTGTAATGCACCAAGGTTTGAACGTTGTGTGGAAACTGTTTTGATTGCTTCATCTAATTTAGAGATAGATGAGCTTGCAGCTGCGTTTGAAGTCACGCTAAGTGATCCAACAGATAATCCAGCACTATCCATCTTAGAAATAGAGAAGTTGATTGTTTGTCCATCATTAGCCCCTACTTGTAGAGTTGCAGAGAAAGAACCACCTAGTAGGTTTTGTGTATTGAACTCAGTTGTATTAGCAATACGGTCAATTTCAGAAGTCAATTGAGTCAACTCTGTTTGAATTTGTATTCTGTCATCAGTAGTGTTAGTATCGTTACCACCTTGTACAGCTAGCTCACGCATACGTTGAAGGATTGCATGTGTTTCGTTCAATGCACCTTCAGCTGTTTGGATTAAAGAGATACCATCTTGTGAGTTACGAGATGCTTGATCCAAACCGCGGATTTGTCCACGCATTTTTTCAGAGATTGCTAGTCCAGCAGCGTCGTCACCAGCACGGTTAATACGTTGACCTGAAGACAATTTTTCCATTGATTTTGATTGAGCGTTTGTAGCTGAACTTAATTGACGATATGTGTTTAATGCAGCAATATTATGATTGATTCTCATTTTAAATTTCCTCCTTGAATTTAGGTCCACATCCTTGTGGGCTTTATAATTTTTAGAATTAGGGAAGCGGCCGCTCCTCCCCTCTCTAATTTATATATCGGTATATCATTTTTTCTATTTAACTTATTATTAACCTTTCTTTAATGGTAGGTTATACCACTAAATAATATAGTTTTCATTTTACAGATTCATCACCATTAATTATTTCAGAATAACAAAAACTTCTTTAGTAGAATAAATTTTTAAAAGAATCTCTATTAAAAGTGTCTAGTATCCCCATCCACCATTTCACATAGCAGGTCAAAAAACACCTCAACGTAATACGATTGCCGACCTGACTCAATAAAGAAAAAAGGAATACCTTAAAATCAAGCACTCCTTTTAAAACAAATTATTTAAATTACTGAAGTAATTGCAATACGCCTTGTGGTTGTTGGTTAGCTTGTGCAAGCATTGATTGAGCTGCTTGAGAAAGAATAGAATTCTTCGTTTGTGTCATCATTTCTTTCGCCATGTCTACGTCACGAACGCGAGATTCAGCCGCAGTCAAGTTCTCAGATGATGTATCTAAGTTATTGATTGTATGCTCTAAGCGGTTTTGCAATGCACCAAGGTTTGAACGTTGTGTAGAAACTGTTTTGATTGCTTTATCAAGAGCAGAGATAGAAGCACCAGCTTCAGCATTTGTTCCAACACTGATTGTTCCAGAAATCCCAAGACCACCTGCACCCATTGCGCTGATAGAGAAGTTAATTGTTTGACCATCGTTAGCTCCTACTTGAAGCGTCGCAGAGAATGAACCTTTTAATAGGTTTTGTGTGTTGAATTCCGTTGTATCGGCAATACGGTCGATTTCCTTTGTTAACTGATCGATTTCTGTTTTGATTTGTGCTCTATCATCACTCGTGTTTGTATCGTTACCTCCTTGAACAGCTAGCTCACGCATACGTTGCAGGATTGCATGTGTTTCGTTTAATGCACCTTCAGCTGTTTGGATTAAAGAGATACCATCTTGTGAGTTACGTGATGCTTGATCCAAGCCGCGGATTTGTCCACGCATTTTTTCAGAAATAGCCAGTCCAGCGGCATCATCACCAGCACGGTTGATACGTTGACCTGAAGACAATTTCTCCATTGATTTAGATTGTGCGTTTGTTGCAGAGCTTAATTGACGATATGTGTTTAATGCAGCGATATTATGGTTGATTCTCATTGTAATTTTTCCTCCCTGAATGTAAGTGTCCACATCCTTGTGAACGTTAAAGTTTTTTTTGATCAGGAAAGTTCTGCAGCTCTTTCCCTCTCTACTTTATATATCGGGAATTCGATTCCCTCATTAACATGTAGATATTCCCAATAACTTTCCTTCAGAGCTTTTGTGTATTAATAAAAATAGACATGGATAACTTAAAAACAAAAAAGGACTGTCTAAAAATAGACAATCCTCTTTTGATAAAAGAATGATACATATTATTGAAGTAATTGTAATACGCCTTGTGGCTGTTGGTTTGCTTGAGCAAGCATTGATTGAGCTGCTTGAGCAAGAATAGAGTTCTTCGTTTGCGTCATCATTTCTTTCGCCATGTCTACGTCACGAACGCGAGATTCAGCAGCAGTCAAGTTCTCAGAAGATGTATCCAAGTTGTTGATTGTGTGCTCTAGGCGGTTTTGCAATGCACCTAAGTTTGAGCGTTGTGTAGAAACTGACTTGATTGCAGCATCAAGAGTTGAAATTGTGCTACTTGCAAGCGTGTTAGTTCCTACTGAAATTTTAGCAGCTGTAAGACCAAGACTAGTTGCACCCATTCCACTAATTGAGAAGTTAATAGTTTGTCCATTATTAGCTCCTACTTGTAGTGTTGCTGAGAAAGAACCTTTTAATAGGTTTTGCGTATTGAATTCAGTTGTATTTGCAATACGGTCAACTTCAGACATTAATTGGTTTAATTCTGTTTGAATTTGAGTTCTGTCATCAGTAGTGTTAGTGTCGTTACCACCTTGTACAGCTAGCTCACGCATACGTTGAAGGATTGCATGTGTTTCGTTCAATGCACCTTCAGCTGTTTGGATTAAAGAGATACCATCTTGTGAGTTACGAGATGCTTGATCCAAACCGCGGATTTGTCCACGCATTTTTTCAGAGATTGCTAGACCAGCAGCATCGTCACCAGCACGGTTGATACGTTGACCTGAAGACAATTTCTCCATTGATTTAGATTGAGCAGTTGTTGCAGAGCTCAATTGACGGTAAGTGTTTAATGCAGCAATATTATGATTGATTCTCATTGTAAATTTCTCCTCCGTGAATGTTCTGTCCACATCCTTGTGGACTTCATTTTTTA
>Ga0209463_1002210_pt1 | contig 10895 bp, 9 predicted proteins | sample AgamicMgSfrz_FD_187169 | JGI IMG/M metagenome (GOLD analysis project Ga0209463, IMG submission 187169) | Agave microbial communities from Guanajuato, Mexico - Mg.Sf.rz (SPAdes) (version 2) | ecosystem: Host-associated > Plants > Phyllosphere > Phylloplane/Leaf | place: Guanajuato, Mexico... | reverse complement strand
CATCAATGAATACCCCCTTCTTAGTTTATATTTATATTGTAATCTAACAAAGGATTCTTTTCAACCCAAATTTTACAAATAAGCGCTTACAAAGCTTAAATAGTAATATTATCCCTGTGCACAAATAGGTAATTAGTCCATTTTAAACTAGTTTTTTTGCCCCGTTTTTTTAGCCTGCTATTGCCAATTACTGCTACGTCCTTTATACTAAATGAATACATTGGAAACTAATTCTAAGTATAGTAATTTTGTAGATTAAATAAGAAAAAAGTAGAATTATAGTAATAATATAGAAGATAAATAAACAAAAAAAAACAACATAAATGTTGATTTTGGGTTAAAAATACAAAAAAAAGCCCCAGATCCACACCTAGTTTCATTTGAGATTACAAGTTTGGCGACTTATCAAATGAAACTATCCAAAGAATCTAGGACTGTTTCTCACATATTTAAAATGTCTTATGTGTAGTATAGCATGACTTTTAAAATATGTGAAGACTTAGCTTTCTATTTTCTCTGTGGATTTTTCTGGGAAAATAGGAGGCTATTTTTATGGAAAAAGTTAAAAAAATCAAAAATTTCTTACTAAGTAAAGTGAAGAGTGACCTTTCAGATAAAGCGCCAATTTTATCTCAAGACCAAATCACTCAGGTTGTTAATTACAATTTATCTGTGATTGACGATATTCTTTTAGATATTGAAGGCATTACTTATGAAGAATATGTACCTAGCAGTAAACAACATAAATTTTTACGCGACTTTATTTCTTTTTTAGCTAGTCAAGGGTTTAGCCAAGTAAGAGAAGAATACTTATCAACTAAATATAAGATTTCAAGACCTACATTAAGAGTTGTTATTGAATTTCTACTTGATCTAGGCATTATTCACAAACTAAAAAATAGACGAAAAGCAAGGATTGCTCCAACAGTTTATGTTTTAGTCTTACACCCAAACTATCTTGATAACTTGAAATATCTTACGGAAAACTTTAGCGATGATTTAACAGTATCAGAAGTATATACTGATTATTTTACAAAGGATTTTACAGAGCTTTTTACAAAGGGTGAATCTCAAACTCCTTGCGAGAGTAAGGCTGAACCGACAAAAAATTCCCCTAACAAAGTTAACGAAGTTAAATCTTTAAAAGATAATATCATATATAAACAAGAAGATACTTCTGCTGATCAAACTATTGAATTTAAAGAGTACTATATAGAGAAGGAAAAATATGCAGCTGCTCAAGGAGTACCTACAGACATCATCAATAAACTAAATACCTTAGATACGAATCAAATTATTGATGTATGGAAATCTATTTCTCGTACTCTAGCAAAATATGGCCTTAACTCTACACAATACTTAAACGAAATCTTAGAAAGTTGCGAATTAGCAATTTCAGCTTATTACCATTACAAAAGCCAAGCATATAGAAGTGGTAAAAATCCTCAATTTAATTTTGCAGGTTGTATTTGTGGCAAGCTAAAAAGAGTTTTATACCAACAACTTAAAGGAAAGATGGATAAAGTGCGTGGCTTAAAAAACCCTCTATTAAAGGCAAATGCAAAAGTAATACTAGGTTTAACAGACACGGACGAAAGAGCTGTATTAACCCTTTTTAAAGAGTTTAAGAATGTAGATAAAGGGCTAGACGAATTAGGAGTATATTAATAGCGTAGATATGCTTAAGCATTCAGTAGCCACGTTAACGTGGCTTATAAGAAATTTAAGGAGGAAGTGTATATATGAATAGTGTAGATGGACCAGTTAAACGTAGCTCGCAAAAAGTATATAGAGGTAGACCACTAGAGAGATCCTACCGCCTTTTTCCGAAAAAAACTCTGAAATTAGATGAAATTAAGTACGATCCATCTTTGGATGATAATGTTGATGGAGTGTATATGAATAGAATTAACCGCCAGCTCTATTTGTATGAGACGAATGGTTTCTTTGAGGACGAAATTTTAGTATCTATAAATAAAAATGCTTCTGAAGAGGAATTTTTATTGGAGGCTGGATATCCGGTTCTTAAAGCTATGTCTATTTTAGGGATCAAAGAGACCGAAGTAAGGGTAAAAATAATGTTGGATAGGGAGAAGGCTATAACATTAACTAAAAAACGCCTAGAAAAGCAAGAAAAGGCCATTGCGAAATTTAAAGAATTAGATGAAAAGATGGAAAAACTCCGTCAAATTATCAGAAGGTGTGATTCGGATATGTATGATTTAATGCAATCAGTTGATAAAGATCTGCAACAACAAATCAAGAAAGCACACTATATATCTTTAAATACACCTCATATCTATAAGAAAAGTTTAAAAGTAGCTGTAAATAAAGAATAACAAAGAAACTACATATATTCTACCATTAAGATACCTATCATCTAGAAAAAGTCTAGATGATAGGTATCTTTTTTGATGCTTTTTATTTGTGTTAAATGCCATACTAGACATATTATAGTAATAGTCTATATTATATCTAGATTGAATGTAGTTTTAACGTTTATATATTAAAGATTTAAAGGGTGTTTAGATAACGAATAGAATTATTACATAATAAAAATATCATTATTATAGAAAAAAGATAGATAAAATATATACAAATCATTGCAATATTTAATCATTTAAGTTATAATATAATTAAATAGAAAAGTTAAGGGAGTTGGATTATATGATGAAAATGATCCTTGCAAACGATATCGGAAATGACAAAATGAAAATTCTTGAGCCTGGTGCGGATAAAGTAACTAAAATTCCAAGTGCATATAGAATGGTACTTAGAAAACCATCAGTTCATGAAACGGATGTAAATAAAAATGTAGCCAATTTGCTCGATCAACTATTTGTTCATATTACTAGTGAGTCCATTGAGTACTCTGGTATGTATATGGTTGGAGAGAGAGCAATCCAAAGTACAGAAGACGTTGAAAACATGGATATTGACATGGCTGAGAAGCATACTGACGATTTACCTCTTATTAACACGTTAGCTTATGTAGCTGCACGTGCAGTTCAGAAAGAATTTGATACTGTAGGTGCATTGCCAAAGAAATTAGAAGTTGAAGTTTTAATGAGTAGTGCTATTCCTGCTTCTCAACACACTATTGAAACAGCTAAACATTTAGAAGATAGATTTACAGAGAAGGATCATCTGGTTATCGTTTATGTGGGAGATAAACAAGTTACAGTTGAATTAAATTTTACTCAAGTAAAAGTAACTAAAGAAGGTATTCCTGCTATCTACAGCATTCTAGAAGGTCCTGAAGACATGTTTGAAGAGTTTTTAACTGAATATCCTGAGTTTGTAGGAAAAGACCTACAAGAGGTATTTACTGAAGCGAAAATGATGCATACTGATATTGGTAGTGGTACAACCGAATACATTTACACTATAGGACCAAATCCTAGACCAGACGTTTGTACAGGTGCACGAAACGGAGTTGGCCACGCTAGTGAAGAAGCGATTAGAATGATGGCTGAGGATCGAGCAGGTTTAAGCATCAATCGTCAGCAGTTTGCAAAATACATCGAACGACCAGATGAGTATCCAAAAGATCATCAGTTAGCTGTTAAACATTTAAAAATGGCTCGTATTCAACAAGTGAAAAAAATTGTAGGGGACATTGGCAAAAAGTACACTAAAACTTTATCAAGTGAACCTGAATTTATTTGTGTCTATGGCGGTGGATCAATTGAATTTAAGCCAGATATGTATAAAAAAGTTAAAGACTTTGCAGACTCTGTTGATGCTAAATTACTTTGGATTCCAGCGAAATATGCAGTAAATATGAACGTCAAAGGTTTAGATGTTTTAAACGAAAGTATCTTTTTTGAAGAAGAATATGCTGATGTAGAGTTGGTTTAAGATGAGCAACGAAAAGAAAGAACGGAAACAGTTTAACTGGCGATTTAAAGGTGATGAGTCCACAGAAGTAATGGAATGGTTCAATAATCAAGGGAATATTACGTCATCTTTAGAAAGTATACTTAACCATATTATTGATATTTATGGAACTGGAGATATTATGAATCATCAAACGCAAAAACAACTCTTTAAGGACTCTATGTTATTAGAGTCCCTTAAAGGAAAAGAGTTTGTATCAGTGAATCATGATATTATTGCTCAACCTCAAGTTGAAAAAGTCAGTGCAATTGAAAGTGCGAAAACGGAGTTTTCGGAAGTGCCGAACGAACCTACAGATGAAATAGAAACTCAAGTAAAAGAGGAACCTAAAGAGGATAGTAAACCTGAAGAAGATCATCCAGAAGAGGTTTCTAAAGAAGTTGAAACAACCCCAACAAATGCTTCAGAAAATAAGCAGCCAAAGAAGAAAAAAAGAAATTACATGAAAAATGTAAACAGTCAACTATTTTAACACAAAAGGGATAACTAATTACTAGTTATCCCTTTTGTGTTAAATTGAATTTTTTTAGGTATTGTTCTGCTCTAATTTCAGTAATAAAGGAATTAGATAGAGGGATGGTTTTTAGTTGTTGATGAAGGTTAGGAGGGAGGAAGATGATTATCCGGTCCTTTTCTTCACTTTCAATAACAACATCTTTTGGAAAGTTTCCAAATGGGAGATCCCCGAGGTGAATATCAGTTAGAATATCAAAAATTAAGACACCAGCATTTAACTGATATATATCACAAATTTTATTGATTTTTTCTTTTAGATTTTTATTTAAATATAGACCAACCTGAGAAGGTTGTTCACCTTTTTCTAAGTACTCATTTACTTTTTTTTTTCGGAAAATGGCTACTTTATCAAAGTAAAACGAGAGTAAAATTCCGATAAATTCGTTATCGTGGTATTCAGTATAAGTGATAGATTGAACTTCTTTTTTTAAGGCAATAATACGTTCATAATAATCTACCCCAAGGTGAAAAGTATAACTGTCTGGTTTTAAATTTAGATTTGTATTACTTATGTAAGTTGCAACAGTATTTGCATCAAATTTTTCTGCATATTTAACGAAAATTTCAAACAAACCATAATTTATAATCTTAGCTTTGCTTGTTTTTAAATTTGTAGCATATTGTTCAAGTTTTCTTTTGGTTTTTAAAGTTAATTTGTATGACGTGATTTTTGTCGGAACGCTCATATTATCAACCTCCTTACTATTTAGTATTTAATGTAAAAAAGAACATTATACCTATTCAATAATTTATATTTGTATTGTACACTAATAAAAGAAGGAAATAAATAGGTAGGGAGGATTTTTTATGTCTGGTTCTGTAGGTAAAAGTCTTGAACATGCTAGTAATACAGTTGTTGAAGCATTAGTGAAAAAAATGTTTGAAGTGCACGATAGAAGGGTTCAAAGGGAGTCAGAACTTCTTCAGTTACATGATTCAATTACTAAGGACTTAGAGAAAGATATCATTAAACAATATGAAAAACAAAGATTTAACGTTCCAGGTGAAAAAGGGGAATTTGCAATAACAGGTTTACAGAATAATAACGTTGTTTTAACTAACGATGAGAAGAGAATAGAAATACCTTTAGATAAAATGGATTCTCTACTTAAACCGGTAGATAGACAAGTTCAAGTTGAACAAAAATCACTGCAAGATGAGAATTTAAAAATGAATAAAACGTTAAATTCAAAAGAAGTATCGGAAGCTCTGAATGTTACAGAAGCTACAATAAGACGTTATTCTCAAACCTTAGAAAAAAACGGGTATGAATTTGATAAAAATGATCAAGGACACCGTAAATTTAAAGAGTCAGATTTAGCAGTTTTTGAGAAAACAATAAATGCGAGTAAAGAAAAAGGGCTCACTTTAGATCAAGCAGCTAAAATGATTGTGGAGTCTAATTATAAAGAAAATATCTCAGAAAAGAATAATGAAAAATCATTAAATGTAGAGCAAAAACAAGTTATGATTGAGGGTTTAACTCAAACAAAAAAAGATGAAAAAACATATACAGATATGACACTGGGAAAGAACAATGTAGAACTAACTCCAAGTGATAAAGTGAGCCAAAAAGACCTCCATGAAGCAAAAGAAATCAATCGAGAAGTAAGTCAGAAGATAGAGAAAAATGTACAAGAAAACTCCAAAACAAACGAATCACCAACATTTTTACCATCACAAATAAAAGCTCAACTTGAAGTCTTAAATCAACTGAAGAGTTTAAGTGATAAAGAGATTTTAAGTAGCTTTAAAGAAGCTACAAAGCAATCGAGAGTAGAAGGGAAACCTGTTCCTCAACTATATAAAGAGAATATTGAGAATATCGTTAAATCTCGTATTCAATCTTCAAAAGAACTTACACTTGATACAGCGATTAGAACACAAGAAAATAACCAGAAATTAAGAAGCGAATTAAGAGAAATTGAATCCAAAATTAATAAAAATATGGGTGTGCTATATCAAGCGAAATTAGAACAAAAAATTTCACCAGAAGAATATAAAAAACTAAACGATAATCTTGTACAGCAGAAAGAGCAAATACAAGAAAGATACGATAAAATTAATCAAAATGAAAAAACGATTAATGAACAACTTAAAGTAGATTTAAAACAAGAATTCCCTGAACTTAAAACAGAAAAATTGTCTTTAGGTGAGTCTATTCAATTAGCAACAGCAGCTTATACTATGACCAATGAAAAGACAATAGAAAATTTGAGAAATTTTTCTTTGGAAAATGATTTAAAAGGTGCTATAAACTCAATTGATAAATCCACAAAAGAAATTCAATATGAAATAAATGAAATTACAGAAATGACTTTTAGTAGATAAAAAAGATGCTCAACCATTTTTAGGTTGAGCATCTTTTTTTATTTGTAACTGTTTAATTATATAAGGCTTATTTTTCTTTAGTATATCTGAAAAAACATCTAGCAGTAATTCGGACTCTTGAGGTGTTAAAGTATCCACAAATTCATCTTGTAAATGTTCTTCAATATATTTTTCAAATAGTGCACCTTTTTGTACTAAACGGTGTGTGCGTTCTTTTCTGAGTTTATAATTTTTTTGATAGTCTAACTGATAATCACTTTTGTGTTTAGTTGATTTTATTTTATCTTCTATCGCTTTTTTTCTTAACTTTTGTTTCTCTATATCATCCTGTAATTTTTGAAACTCAGAATATGGATCATACCGCATTTTTTATCACCTTTAAGATAATGTTGCTGAAGGAGTTTCTTGTTTATTTGGAGATTCGGTGTTTGTGTTTTTAGTAGTTTGATTGTTTGTTTTATTGCTAGATAATGATTCCTTAAGTGAATCAACATCACTCTTTAAAGATTCAATAATTAAGCGTGCAGTCTCGCTATCATTAATGTCCCATTCTTCTCTGAAAAGTTTACCTAATTCTTCATCACGCTTTTTCTCTTGTTCTTTTAATTGTTGTTCTAATTTCTTCATTTGTTCTTTTAAGTCATTGATTTTTTTAGCAGGATCTTTCTTTGCCATTTTTATCACCTCATATGGATATTTTTCTTTATTATAGCATTGAAACCATAACTTGGGAAGTGGTATAATATCCATGTAGAGAATTACATGGCGCAATTATACATAAGCAAGCTTATGTTATTGCGAAGAACGAAAATTTCATTTTCATTCTTGATTTCACCTATTAACGCTATCGCGTTCATCGGTGAAAGTTGTTTTACCCGCAGGGGCTATAAAAGATAAAAGGAGGTGCAAGAAATATGAGTCCATCATCATTACATTTCAGTTTAAATATCATTTCAAGAAAAGATGGAAAATCAACGGTTGCTGCTGCTGCTTATCGAAGCGATGAAAAGTTATATGATGAGCGAAACGGAAGAAGCTTTCAATTTAAAAAACATGAAGTACAACCTGAATCTTTTATTCTTGCACCTAGTCATGCTCCAGAATGGGTTAATAATCGTGAAAAATTATGGAATGAAGTTGAAAAAGTTGAAAAGCGTTGGAATTCTCAACTATCTCGTGAGATTGTAATTGCTCTTCCAAATGAATTAAATAATGAGCAACAAAGAGAGCTAATTGAAAAATATACTAAGAGCCAATTTGTTGAAAAAGGTATGGTAGCAGATGTGAACATTCATAGAGATAAAGATCGTAATCCCCATGCTCACGTTATGCTAACTATGCGTCCTTTTAATGAAGATGGATCTTGGGGAGTGAAACGCCCTTTTTCTGGTGAGTATGATGAAAAAGGTAAGAAGATTTATTTAGAAAATCCTTGGGATAACCAAGATAATTTAAGTTTATGGAGAGACAACTATCAAGATTTAGTTAACGCTACTTATGAAAGATTGAATCTTGAAAGACGTTTTGATTTACGTTCTTACGAACGACAAGGTAGAGAAGAAAAAGCTACTGTTCATATGGGTCATGTTGCGGCTGGTATTGAAGAAAGAGCAAAAGAAAATGCTCTTAAAAAAGGTATTGAATATCAACCTGTAACTAACGAAGGGCAACTTAATGAAAAGATAAAGAAAGCTAATGCTGAGTTAGCACCTTATCAAAAAGAATTAGTTAAAACTGACTCTAAAATTATTGACCTTGAACAAAAGAAAAATGAGTTTAAAAATGATATCCGTAGATCACTTGAGAAGAGTGGAGTTTGGAATGCTTTAACAGAAAAAGAAAAGACATCGATCACTTATGTTCGAAACAGAATGAAACAAGATGTTAACTTAAACGTTGCACTAAAATGTCAAAATCAATTTGCGAATTGGGAAAAGTCTTTAAGTCATAAATCTAATGTATTAAGACAAGAAAAATTAATTATTGAAAGTGCTCAAAAAACTTATGATGAGTATAAGAAAGCTCCTGAAAATACTATTGAAAAAGATAGAGCTAAATATAAGTTACAACGTTTTGGTTTTTCTGCTGAAAACTTCTCAACTGAAGTAAAGGAGCGTATTGATCAATTCAATAAAAATGCTAATAGCTATAAAGCTGAAAAGGCTAAATTTATTGAGAATAAGGAAAATGTTAAAGAAGCTGTTAAGGTTCTGGAAGCAGTTACTATTAGCCAAGCAAAAGTTTTATATAATGGCGATGAAAAATTAAAAAGTCTGCATCCTGCTGAAGTTGATAAGTTAGTTCAAGAATTTAGAACTACTGGCCGTGTTATTCGATTAGATAACGTTCGTGAATATTTAGATAAGACTGTTACACCTTCAGCTAAAAAAGATATGAGCTTAGTTGATCAATACGATAAGTTAAGAAAAGATAATCAGTTTGTAATCAATTGGAATAATAGTGTGAAACGTAAAGAAGCTGAGTTGATTAATATTAAGGATTCAAACCCTAAAGAGTATCAAGAAAAAATAAAAGATTTTGCTCAGCAACGTAGTGTAATTGCAGAGAGATTTAAACAAGTAAAAACATCAATAAGCATCTTAGAAAAATCCATGATTGTCAAAGTTAAGGAACAATATCCAAACGAGAAATGGATGGATAGAATTGATGGAAATACTGCTTCTAAAATATTAAGAGCTAATCAAAAAGAAAACCGTATTATTCCTATTCAAGAATTTATGAAGCATTTGGATAAGAAAAAGGAAAATGCTCATTCAGGTTTAGAAAGAAATGTTCCAGAAAAGAATAATCATTTTGAAAAAGATAGCTCCTCTAGTTCATCTAAAGATTTGAATGATAACTTTGATAAAAAGGTTGCACAAAGTAGTATGATGAACGCTGTCGCTAATAGCATTCAAGGTTTTATGGATGATTCAGATAAAGGAAGAAAAACAAATATTGATAGAGCTTTAGAGGCCGAAAAACGAAGAAATAAAAATAGAGGTATGAGTAGATAAGGAGGAGATTTATTTTGAATAAAAGCGTTGATAAAGGAACGCTCTTTATGTCCATATTAATGTCAGTAGTAGTTGTTGTTATAGCTGATTTACTTCTACTAAGTTTTGTTACAAACTTTCCAAAGGCACACAAGATGGATGATGTTGCAGCAGGTATGAAGCAACCCCTTGAATTATATGCTGCTGCAAAAGGAGGAGATTTATTTTTACCTCTACAATTTGCGTGTATTGTTGGTGTAGTTTTTTTAGCTGTAAAGTTTCATAAATTAATTGTAGGTAACGGAAAGTATAAGGATGCATCAAATTACGGATCTGAAGGTTCATCACGTTTTGCTAAGCCATCAGAAGTATTTAACGATAAAGAATTCGTAAAAAAAACATCTTATAGTAAAAAAACTGAAAAGAACTTTGAAAATAAAGAAGGATTGATTTTCGGATTAATGGATAACAAGCCAGTTATCTTACCGGAAAATACAAAGATTGTTAATAGAAATGTATTCATCGTAGGAGCACCAGGATCAGGTAAAACACAATCTTATCTTTTAACTAATTTACTTGCTGAACGTAATCGTTCAATGGTAATCACAGATCCAAAAGGTGAGATTTATGAACTGAGCGCAAAATTTAAAAAAGAGCAACATGGATACGAAGTTAGACTAATTAATTTTAAAGAAATGTTAAAATCCGATCGATACAACCCGATAGATTACATTACGAAAGAAATTGATGCTGAACAAGTAGCCAATACAATAGTTATAAGTTCTATGGCGGATGGACAAAAGGCTGACTTTTGGATAAAAGCAGAAATAGCATTGCTAAAAACTTTATTATTATATGTGAAATATGAATGTCCTTCAGAAGCAAATTTAGCAACTGTTAAACGTATACTTACTACACATGGACGAACACCAGAAGAGATGGATGAATTTTTCGAGAATTTGGAACCAGATCATCCAGCGTTTTCTGCATATATGAATGTTCGTATGGCTCATGAAAAAGTTCGTGATAGTATTTTTGTTTCATTGGCTATTACATTATCTAAATTTGATGCAAGTGACGTTAGAAGATTCACAGAAACAAGTGATTTTCAGTTAGATGACATTGGTAAAAGAAAAATGATAGTTTACGTGG
>Ga0209463_1002209_pt1 | contig 10901 bp, 6 predicted proteins | sample AgamicMgSfrz_FD_187169 | JGI IMG/M metagenome (GOLD analysis project Ga0209463, IMG submission 187169) | Agave microbial communities from Guanajuato, Mexico - Mg.Sf.rz (SPAdes) (version 2) | ecosystem: Host-associated > Plants > Phyllosphere > Phylloplane/Leaf | place: Guanajuato, Mexico... | reverse complement strand
GTTACTCAAATGTCTAAAGCTTTATGGAGGGAATTCATGAGAGCGGACTAGCAGCAGCCGTCAAGCACTTCCCAGGGGACGGAGTAGATGACAGAGACCAGCATCTTTTATCATCTGTAAACAGCTTACCTACTGAGGAATGGGATCAAACCTTTGGGATAGTCTACCAAGAGATGATTGACAGTGGGGCTAAATCGATTATGGCAGGACATATTATGCTGCCTGAGTACTCGAGAAAACTAATGACAGGTATTAAGGATGAACAAGTCATGCCGGCCACACTAGCACCAGAATTACTCAATGGTTTATTAAGACGAAAATTAGGCTTTAATGGATTAATAGTTACAGATGCAACGCCAATGCTAGGTTTCACAGCTTCGGAAAAAAGAGAAATTGCTGTACCTAAGGCAATTGCTTCAGGCTGTGATATGTTCCTATTCAATCGGAATATTAAGGAAGATTATGAGTTCATGCTGAAGGGAATCGAAACGGGAATTCTGACTTTAGAAAGGGTAGATGAAGCAGTTACAAGAGTTCTCGCTCTCAAAGCTTCTCTTGGTTTGCATCTGCAGAAGGAACAGGGAACTTTAGTACCTAGTGAAGCGGAATTGTCAGTATTACAATGTGAAGAACATAGGGATTGGGCAAGAGAATGTGCGGACCAATCCGTTACATTAGTAAAAGATATACAAAAACTGCTGCCTATTAGTGCTGTTAAGTATAAACGGGTTCGTCTATATGTATTAGGTGATCAAGAAGGAGGACTAAAGGAAGGCGGTTCCGTAACCCTGCCGTTCATGAACTCCCTTGAAAATGCCGGTTTCCAAGTGGAACTTTATAATGATAAGCAAGTTAATTTCCCAGAACTTTTTATGAGTGTGAACAATTTTAAAGAGAAATATGATCTTATCATATATGTTGCGAATCTAGAAACAGCAAGTAACCAAACAACGGTTAGAATTAATTGGCAGCAGCCGTTAAATGCCAACGCTCCATGGTTCGTCAAAGATATTCCTACATTGTTTATATCGGTTGCAAACCCATACCACCTGCAGGATGTGCCAATGGTGAAGACCTATATTAATGCCTATTCATCTAATGAATATGTGGTGGAGGCAGTAGTGGACAAAATCTTAGGAAAATCTGAGTTTAAAGGGAAGAGTCCTATAGATCCGTTCTGCGGGAAATGGGATACTAGATTTTAAATGAGAGTAAGCACTCCATTAGAGGATGGAGTGCTACTCATATATATACCTAATCTTTGATTCGAGCAATGTTTATATTTCATTTCAATATTAAATTAAATAAAAGCGTTTGCTAAAATTAATTTTAAAGACGAGAAATATACTAAATTGAGAGGAAAATGTATACATGAGAATAAAAAATTTGAAAACAAACCGTATAACAAACCCACTAGGATTTGATTTAGGAAAGCCTCGTTTATCTTTTGTCACTTATGACACAACCGCTAAAAAACAAATAGATGCGCAAATTCAGGTTGCCCTTGATGAAAAATTTGCAGATATTGTATTTGACACTGGAAAGAGTGCGGAGATTGATAGTCTTGCTTTTGAACTTCCTATTAAATTAGAGCCATGTACACGCTATTTTTGGAGAGTTACGGTTTGGGCGGATAATGGGGATGTGGCTGCTAGTGACACTGCTTGGTTTGAAACGGCCAAAATGGCAGAACCTTGGGAGGCCAAGTGGATTACACCGGATTTTGATAAGGAGATACACCCAGTCTTAGTGAGAGAATTTGACCTGTTAAAAGAAGTGGTCTTTGCTCGCGCCTATGTTTGTGGTTTAGGTTTATATGAAATCGAGATTAATGGTGAAAAAGCCGGGGATGAGTATCTTACTCCAAATTTCAACGCATATGACAAATGGCTGCAATACCAGACCTATGATATTACCCATCTAGTTAGAACGGGACAAAACTCTGTCGAAGTTAGTCTTGGAAATGGATTATACAAGGGCCGCTTTGGTTTTGAAGGCGGAGAAACGGAAGTTTATGGTGATCAATTTGCCCTTTTATGTGAAATTGTTTTAAACCATGCAGATGGAACTACGACCGTCATTCATTCGGATGACTCATGGAAAGCCAGAAAGAGTAATATCTTATTTAGTGGTTTATATGATGGTGAGATTTACGATGCAACCTTTACTAATGGTACGTCTTACAATGTTAAGATGCTTGACTCAGGATACGACAGACTAAAGGCAAGATTAAGCCTGCCGGTAGTAGTGAAGGAAGAGTTAAAGCCAATTGAAGTGATCAAAACTCCAGCTGGAGAAACAGTGCTGGATATGGGTCAGAACATGGTTGGCTGGGTTCAGTTTAGAACCAATGCTCCAAAGGGGGACGAAATTGTTTTACAGTATGCTGAACTCCTGCAAGAAGAGAATTTTTATCAGGAAAATCTGCGTACTGCAAAGGCAGAGTTCAGATATATCTCCAATGGAGAAGAATCAACGGTAAGGCCGCATTTTACTTATTACGGTTTCAGATATGTGAAAGTCTCTGGTTGGAACGGGGAAGTAAATAAGGATGATTTTACAGGATGTGTCTTGTATTCGGATATGGATCAAACGGGAAGTATTGAAACTAGTAATCCATTGGTTAATAGATTATTCTTGAACGCTCTATGGGGTCAAAAAGGGAATTTCTTAGATGTACCAACAGACTGCCCGCAGCGTGACGAACGGATGGGCTGGACTGGCGATGCTCAAGTCTTTTCAGGAACAGCTGCCTTCAATATGGATACCTATGCTTTCTTTAGCAAATACGGTTATGACCTAGCCCAGGAACAATCCGGATTAGATGGTATGGTTCCTATGGTAGTCCCAATGGCAACAGTTAAAGGCGGCGGTTCAAGTGCATGGGGGGAGGCAGCTACCGTTATCCCATGGAATGTCTATCTTCACTATGGAGATAAAGCGATACTCGAACAGCAATTCGAAAGTATGAAGGGCTGGGTTGATTTTATTAAGAGGGCAGATGAGGAATCTGGTTCTAAAAGGCTTTGGACAACAGGCTTCCATTTTGGTGACTGGCTGGCGTTGGATGGGGATGATCCAAATTCTCCAATGGGCGGAACGGAAACGGCTTTTATTTCTTCGGCTTATTATTGCTATTCAGCTATGCTGGTTTCAAAGGCAGCAAGGGTACTTGGCAAGGATGAAGTTGCTTGCGAGTACGAACTGTTATCAAATCAAGTTAAAGCAGCGATTAGAGCAGAATACTTTACTTCTACAGGACGTCTCGCCCTGAATAATCAAACAGCGTTAGTAGTTGCCTTATTTATGGATCTTGTTTCAGAAGAACATAGAAACAGAATAGCTGACGATTTACGTGAAAGATTAAAAAAGGACAAGAACCACTTGAAGACTGGATTTGTTGGGACACCGTATCTTTGCAGAGTACTTTCTGAGAACGGAAACAATGATTTAGCTTATACGTTACTATTAAATAAGGATTATCCAAGCTGGTTATATGCCGTCACAATGGGGGCAACAACCATTTGGGAACGTTGGAATTCCGTATTACCGGACGGCAAGATTAGCGGAACGGATATGAACTCTTTAAATCACTATGCTTATGGATCGATTGTGGAATGGATGTATCGAAACGTGGCAGGAATCAATCCTGTTGAAGATAAGCCAGGTTTTAGACATGTAAGGATCTCCCCTCAGCCTGATTATCGATTGAAGTATGCTAAAGCAAAATTGGATACTGCCGCAGGTTTATACGAAAGCCAGTGGGAACTAGATGAAGAAGGACAGTTGAAGTTTAAGTTTGTTATTCCTTTTAATGCTACAGCTACAGTTGAATTGCCTGATACTGTACTAGAAAATGTACGTCTGAATGAAAGGTCTTTAAACAAAGGAGAAATTATTGCAGGTCAAAGCGGTAAAAAGGTGCAGGTTGAGTTAAACAGTGGAACCTGGGAATTCTTCTATACACCGAAGGTTGCCTATCTAAAATACTATAGTACACATATGCCATTAAGTGAACTGCTTGGTAATGATGAAGTAAAAAATATATTGGCAGATACAGTACCTCAAACTGCAGCTTTCCCTCAGGACATGATTACCAACATAGGCCATCAATCCTTAAGAGAACTGTCCCATATGCCATTCTTGCCGATTTCAGCGGAAGTTCTGGACGAGTTAGATGTAATGCTAGAAAAAATAAAAGTGATTGTGCAATTAGAATCAGTTCATGACTTCCTTGATAAACATTTAAAGTAGTGAGTAATAAGCCAAACACAACAACGTGTTTGGCTTTTGACCATATAAGTAATTTAAAGTTTTACAAAAAGTCGGAAATTTGAAAATAACAAGTCGTATTTACAGTGGGAAAGGGTTTTCATTTGTTCTATCCTTAAAGTAGAAAAAACTATAAAAAAACGATTCGAAATATAAAGAGATCGGACGTGATATTGAAATGATATATACTAATCCAGTCATAAGCGGATTTCACCCTGATCCAAGTTTTTGTAGGGTTGGCAAAGATTATTATTTAGTAACCAGTTCGTTTGAATATTTCCCAGGCATACCGATTTTTCATAGTACAGATTTAGTGAATTGGAATCAGATTGGTCATGTACTAACCCGTGAAAGTCAATTGCCGCTGACCCGTATTCATAAAATGGGACCTTCACAGGGAATATTCGCCCCCACAATCCGGTATCACAATGGACTCTTTTATGTGATTACAACCAATATCTCAACAACTAAGAATTTTTATGTATATGCTGAACATCCAGATGGCCCTTGGTCCGAGCCAGTATTCATTGAGGGCTGGGGCGGAATTGATCCATCCTTATTTTTCAATGAAGATGGAAGGGTTTACATAACTGGAACAAGCGCTTTTGGAAGTGGTGAACCGGTGGGAATCTACCAGGCTGAGCTCGATATTGAGTCTGGACAACTGTTAACTGAGCGTCGGTTAATTTGGAAAGGCACAGGTGGCAGCTCCCCAGAAGGACCGCATTTATATAAAATCAATGGGTGGTATTATTTACTAATTGCCGAGGGCGGTACAGAATATGGCCATATGGTAACAATCGCAAGAAGCAGAAGTCCATACGGGCCTTTTGAGGGCAATCCGAATAATCCAATTCTTTCGAATCGAAGTACGGATAAACCAATTCAAGCCACAGGGCATGCTGATTTAGTCCAAGCATTAGATGGCAGCTGGTGGTCTGTGTTTCTAGGAATCAGGCCTGTCGGTTATCCAAAACGTCATCACTTAGGGCGCGAAACCAATCTAGTTTCTGTCGATTGGACCGAAGGAGGGTGGCCTATTATGGGAGTAGAAGGGCATGCAGAAGTAGAAAATGATGCAAAATCCCTTCTAGTAGGGCTATCTCGGCCATGGCAGGAGATAGAAGATTTTGAGACCACCTCCCTTCCGCTAGAATGGAATTTTTACCGTAATCCGGCTCAAACCTCTTGGTCCTTAACGGAACGATTTGGTTGGCTCACTATCCGTGGTCAATCATGCACATTGAATGATACAGACTCTCCAGCATTTGTGGGACGAAGGCAGCAGCATCTTAATTGTGAAATTTCTACCCTAATGGAATTTATCCCTAATAACGAGGGAGAAGAAGCTGGGCTGACTGTATTTATGAACGAACATTATCATTATGAAATAGCTAAGACTCTAAAAAAAGGAAAATCTCTTATTCAATTCCGCCGCAGTATTGGCAGCATGTGGAAGGTAGAAGCAGAAGTGGAGTACGATTTGCCAAGGGTTATCCTTGGAATAAAAGCCGATAATTTTAGTTTTACTTTTTCCTTTATGTCCTCAAATGGTGAAAAAATTACTTTAGGTAAAGGTGAAAGTTCCATGCTCGCAACTGAAGTTGCCGGTGGTTTTACGGGCCTATTTTTCGGAATGTATTCGACTGGAAATGGTAAAGAATCTACTGCTCCAGCCCATTTCGACTATTTTAGCTATAGGCCAGAGGAAGATTCAAAACATGATTTATTAGCAGCTTTGACAGATGGAAATACAGAGAATTAGCCTTATTAAAGTTTTCACCGGCGAATCTAGCTTTACTAATAGGAGGACGTAGGATGATTGGGACATGGAATACCATTTTGGAAACTCCACTGGCTAAAATGAAGGTTGTTTTCATAATCGAAAAAATAGACAATGCTTATTGCCTAAAAGTCAAAACTGAGCCGATTCCATTAAACTTTCAATTTGATCAAGTAAAAGTTGAAGGAAATGTTCTTCAGGCCTCAGGCAGGTTTAAACTTTTATCTGAAGAAAAGGTTGAAATCAACCTTAACTTTTTTGAAAAAACATTTACAGGCCGCATGAACCTTCATCCATTTGGCGAGCTCCAAATGGAGGGGCAAAAGGGAGAGGGAGTTTCCTTATCAGAGGCCTTATTAAGGGAAGTGGAAAAATACCGAAACTCTGAAAATATATTTGAAAGAACTAATGAAGAAATCCAAGAAAAAGTTAATCAACTAGTTGCAAGGATGACAGTTTTAGAAAAGGTTGGACAAATGAGTCAATGTATGGCTTCTAATTTCTCCTTTGGTGGAGATATTGAAGCAGATCCCCCAGAGAAATTAGTAGAGGACGGAAGGGCTGGTTCCATTTTAGGAGCATTTGATATTAATAGAGTGTTTGATTTGCAAAGAATTGCTGTAGAAAAATCACGATTTGGAATCCCTTTACTATTTAATGCTGATATTATTCATGGCCATCAAACGATTTTTCCTGTTCCATTAGCCTGGGCATCAAGCTGGGATTTGGAAGGAATCAAAAGGGCGTGTTCCATTTCAGCTAAAGAAGCGTCTGCATCTGGAATTACATATAATCACGGCCCGATGGTGGACATCACAAGGGATGCCAGATGGGGAAGAGTGGTTGAAGGCGCAGGTGAGGACCCGTACTTAGGATCTTTAATTGCAAAAGCTCAGGTAGAGGGATTTCAAGGGGATAGCCTCTTTAGTGAGGAAACCATAATTGCTTGTTTGAAGCACTTTATTGCCTATGGTGCAGCAGAAGGCGGCCGGGATTATAATACCGTAGACATTTCTGAGGGAACATTAAGAAATGTTTATCTCCCGCCATTTAAAGCAGGATTGGCGGCTGGAGCAGGTTCGGTCATGAATGCGTTTAATATTTATCAAGGAATCCCTGTAGCCGGCAATAAAGGATTATTGAAAGATTTGTTAAGAGAAGAACTAGGTTTTGATGGGATCCTCATTTCTGATTACGGTTCTTTCGATGAAATTGCTGTTCATGGAGCTGCCAAGGATAGTAAGGAAGCGGCAAAAATGGTAGTTGATGCCACTATGGATATTGAAATGGTCTCTACTTCTTATTTACAGTATCTGCCTGAATTGATTGAGGAAGGAAGAATACTAGAAAGTCAATTGGATGATGCGGTAAAAAGGATTCTTACTTATAAATATAAAATTGGAATCATGGACGATCCATTCCGCTATATAAGACCAGATAAAGAAATGGAATATCATTTCTGTAAGGAACATTTGCAGGCAAGCAGGGATCTGGCCAAAAAATCAATCGTCCTGTTAAAAAATAATGGGGTGCTTCCTTTAAAAAAAGAAAAAGGAAAAATTGCTGTGATAGGACCATTTGCTAATAGTAAAGATTTATTAGGTCCTTGGCAGTTCTCCAAATATGGCGATCAAACAGTTACTTTGATCGAAGGTCTGAAATCAAAATTCGACAACCAAAGTAATCTTTTATATTCAGAAGGTTGTAGAGTCGATAGCGAAATAGAAGGTGGAATAGAAGAAGCTCTTCAGCAGGCGAAACAGGCAGATGTAATCATTTTAGCGTTGGGAGAAAATAGCGCAATGTCTGGGGAAGCTGCCTCTAGGATGGATATAGAATTACCTGAAGTCCAAACAAAATTAGCTGAAGAAATGATCAAATTGGGTAAGCCTACTGTGCTTGTCCTAACAAATGGACGTCCGCTCGTCCTAGACTGGTTTGATAAAAATGTAGATGCCATTGTTGAAACATGGTTCTTAGGGTCGGAGGCAGGCCATGCCATTGCTGATGTACTAGTTGGAGATTATAATCCTTCAGGCAAGCTGACGATGAGTTTTCCTAACCAAACCGGGCAGGTTCCTGTTTATTATAACCACTTTAATACAGGAAGGCCGTTAACCAAGAAAAATCAGCACGAGAAATTTATTTCCAAATATCTTGATGGACCAAACGAGCCTCTTTACCCTTTTGGTTACGGCTTAAGCTATACAACCTTTACCTATTCGGAAATGGAAATCGATAAGAGTCAACTGACAAAGACAGAAAAAATCAATGTTAGTGTCACCATCACGAATACGGGATCCATGCCAGGGGAGGAAGTGGTTCAGCTTTATATTCAGGATCTCTACGGCAGTGTTGTTCGCCCGGTTAAAGAACTCAAAGGATTTAAAAAGGTTGATTTACATGCTGGTGAAAGTAAGGAAGTAATCTTTACAATTACCGAAGAGGATTTGAAATATTATACTGCTGACATGAGGTATCAAGCGGAGGCAGGAGAGTTCAAAGTTTACATTGGTTCCAACTCGAAAGTTGTGAAAGAAGCGTCTTTTGAATTAGTTTGTTAATTTTTAAAACTCAATAATAGCAGGAATTTAGAGCAGTTAATTAATAGTGAACTAAGAAACTTTCGAGATCTGAGTTTACAAATAAAAAAGAAACGGGGAAGTTACGTGATGGAAATTGGATTAAATCTATTTTCAGTGTTCAGAGAGTTAAACGAAGATTATTTCGGTACCTTAGAAAAGGTAGCTGAAATAGGTTACAAAAATGTAGAATTGATTTCTGCCAATTTTGCTACAGGTGAACGGTTTACTGATACCTTTTCACTTCCTGTAATAAAACAGAAGTTTGACGACTTGGGATTAAAAGCATTTGCAGCACATGAAGGTGTAGCTCCAGGGAAAGCAATCCTTGATGCAGATTGGGATAAGATTATTGAAGAAAATGCATCACTTGGATGTGAGTCAATTGTATTCCCAATGGCGTTCATCTCAGGACGTGAGGACACTCTTAGAACAGCAGAACAGCTTAATCAATTAGGAAAGAAGTGTAAGGAAGCGGGTTTAAGCTTTTATTATCATAATCACGCACATGAGTTTAAGAGAATTGGAGAAACCTCCTTATTTGAACTTCTAGTCGAAAATACAGATTCAGAGAATGTGAAATTTGAACTCGACCTTGTTTGGGTGATGAGAGGAGGATGTGATCCCATTTCATTGCTTGAAAAATTGGGCAGCCGCTGCGATATGATCCATCAAAAGGATTTAGGTAAACATGTCAATCCGGTTAACATATTTACCGCTTTAAGCCAAGAGGATAACCAAGATACGATGAAATTATATACAGAATTTGTAAAGCCAAACGATTTCGTTAATCTCGGTACTGGTATTGTTCATTTTCAAGAAACCTATCAAAAGCTGAATGAATTAGGATCCATCCGTTATGCCATTGTGGAAAATGAAGGACAGCTTGGAAATAAAATTACCAGCATTGCGGATGATTTAAACGTGATGAAGAACTATGTACAAGGTGCTATCAAAAAATAATTCTAGAGGAGTGTTTTTATATGTCTAACAGGTTGAAAATCGGTATTATCGGCTGTGGTGGAATTGCTAATCAAAAGCATATGCCTTCATTGGCAAAGTTAAGTCATTTAGGAGAAATGACCGCCTTTTGCGACGTGGTTGAAGATAGAGCGGTTAAAGCAGCACAGCAATTTGGCACCGACCAAGCGAAAGTTTATACCAATTATAAAGAGCTATTACAGGATGACTCGATTGATGTTGTCCATGTCCTTACTCCAAATTTGCAACACTCCTTTATCACTATTGATGCACTAGAAGCGGGAAAGCATGTAATGTGCGAAAAGCCAATGGCTATCAATTCTAAAGAAGCCCAGGAAATGATTGATGCAGCTAACCGGACAGGCAAGAAACTGACAATAGGCTACCAAAACCGTTTTCGGGATGATTCAGAAGTATTGTACAAGGCCTCAAGAGAAGGTGAATTCGGCGATATTTATTTCGCAAAGGCACATGCCATACGAAGAAGAGCTGTTCCTACATGGGGTGTATTTCTAGATGTAGAACAACAAGGGGGAGGACCTCTAATTGATATTGGTACACATGCATTGGATTTGACTCTTTGGTGTATGGACAATTACAAACCGCAATCTGTAACAGGCTCCGTTTTCTATAAGCTTGCAGATAAACATGAAGGTAATTTATTCGGTCCATGGGACCCGGAAACATTTAAAGTAGAGGATTCTGCTTTTGGATTTATTAAGATGCAAAACGGAGCCACAATCATTCTAGAATGTGCGTGGGCACTAAATACCACGGATGTTCGTGAGGCGATGACTACGTTATGTGGTACTGAAGGCGGAGCAGAAATGAAAGCCTTGCCAAAATCACCTACAAGTGAGCTGGTTTTCAATAGCACGAAATTCGGAAAGCTGGTGGAAACCAAACCAGCGACTGGCGGGGGGATTGCCTATTTTGATGCTGGAGCGGAAGACCCTGGTGTAAAAGAAGCGAGACAGTGGCTCGAGTGTATCATTCATGATACAGAACCACTAGTTAAACCGGAGCAAGCTTTAGTTGTCACACAAATTTTAGAGGCAATCTATACCTCAGCAAAGACAGGAAAAACAATCGAATTTTAATCAACAGGCTTAAATGGGATGGTTCCTACCAACTAAAAAGCAAAATATTTGGGGGATAAATATGAGTGATTTTAAAACAAAAATCAATACTGAAGATCAAATCAAATATGTAGAAAATAACGGAGGGCCAACGCTAGGTTATTCTGAAGCTTCAGGGGTTACCATCATCGAAAGAGATGGATA
>Ga0209463_1002207_pt1 | contig 10912 bp, 16 predicted proteins | sample AgamicMgSfrz_FD_187169 | JGI IMG/M metagenome (GOLD analysis project Ga0209463, IMG submission 187169) | Agave microbial communities from Guanajuato, Mexico - Mg.Sf.rz (SPAdes) (version 2) | ecosystem: Host-associated > Plants > Phyllosphere > Phylloplane/Leaf | place: Guanajuato, Mexico... | reverse complement strand
TCCAGCCACCGGGGTGCAAAGCTACTTGCAGTGCCCGATGACGCAGCAGTACCTGCACTTATCTGACGCGGCATCAACGACAAAGCTACGCCGTAACCTACGCCAGTTTATCGATACACTAATTGCGGCACGCTAGAGAACGTCAGTTGGCAAATAGCTGATATGTACTCGCCAAGCAAGTCATCTTACGGCCTGACGCAGGTGAAATGCGAAGCGGTTCACGCTCACCAAGGCAGGCGACCATCCGAATTCGAGAAGGTGCCGGTAGGCCCGTTTGCATCGAGAAGTGCCAAGCGAACCGGTTCACGCGCGGCGTCCTCTACCGAGCCTGCGCCAGGAGCGAAGTTGCTCAGATCCGTTGCCGTGAAGCCCGGACACGCTGCATTAACCTTGATGTTGGTACCTTCAAGCTCGATGGCAAATGCCTGCGTAACGGCGTTGAGTGCCGTTTTCGACGCCTGATAGACCCCGACGTACTGCCTCGAGTAATCCGACGGGTTGTCCTTGAGCGTGAGCGACCCGCCCGCACTCGATATATTGACGATCCGCCCGGCCGGTGCGTTGCGCAGGAGAGGCAACATCGCTTGTGTAACCGCGACTACCCCAAACACGTTTGTCTCGAACACGAAGCGCAAGTCGTCCACCTCCACACGACTCACCTTGTCCGCATCGCGCATTTCCTCGATCGGCGTGCCCGGCTTGATTGGGCGAGAGATCCCTGCGTTGTTTACCAGTACATCAAGACGCCCCAACGTATCTTCGATGTGCAGTGCAGCCGCGCTGATCGACTCCTGATCAGTCACGTCGAGCTGGATAGCCTGCGCCTCAAATCCAACACCTTTTGCCGCGGCCGCACCCAACTCGATGTTGCGTGCTCCGATGAGGACCTTGAACCCCTTCGCTGCCAGATCCTTGGCGATTTGAAGGCCAATACCCTTGTTTGCGCCTGTAACGAGCGCGACGGGAATGCTATGCATGTTTGCTCCGTTCGAAATGGATGGCGACAACCGATGCGCGGGCGGTAGAATGCAACCGGAACATCGATCCGCTTATGACTATACGGAACATTGTTCCGCTTATCAATGGGAAAATGCTTTGAATATCGAGACAAAAAAGTCCATAACAGACAATCCGCCGCGCTCAGTTCGAGCTGATGCACAACGGAACATCGAGTCGCTTCTGCGAACCGCACTTGAGGTATTCGACTCGTCGGGAGTCGATGCTCCCGTGCGCGAGATCGCAAAAAAGGCTGGAGTGGGAATCGGCACGATCTATCGCCACTTTCCGAAACGCTCTGATCTGGTTGTCGCAGCGCTACGTAGCGAAGTTGACGCCTGCGCAAACGAGGGGGCAGCGCTCGCCGTGACGCGTGCCGCTGACAAGGCGTTAGAGGAATGGATTGAATGCTATGTTGGCTTCGTGACGACGAGGCGCGGCCTAGCAGCAGCCCTCAACTCAGGCGACCCCGCCCTCAAGGCATTGCCAGCATATTTTCTCGACCGACTGCGTCCCGTCGTTCAAAGCCTTCTCGATACCGCAGCCGCTGCTGGTCACATTCGTACGGGCGTCCAACCCGACGAGCTTTTGTGTGCCGTGGCAGCTCTTTGTGCCCCGCTCGAATGTCCTGAGCCACCTGACGCGAGGCGTCTGGTGGCTCTGTTTGTCGACGGGTTGCGCTATGGTGCAGCCATACACCGGTCGAACGGCAAACAGTAATAGAGGCCGCTGAGAGACGGCCCATATCCACTCCTCGCCGACATGAAAGTGCCTGTTCTGGCGGACGACATCCAGTCGAGATCGCGGGTATCTCGCCGAATGGCGAACTAAGCGCCCCCGAACCAGGCCGCTGGTAAACTCGTCGGCCAAAGCAACTTTTCCCGGTCACATGAGCATGCCCGCCACCGCAGCACCTGCACCCGTCACTCCAATGATGCAGCAGTACCTGCACATTAGCTGACAAGACCAAAATTCAAAAACTGCGCCCGGAGCCACGCCAACACCATGACAACCAAGCTAAAAGACGCATGCATTTCACTGGCCCGTACCGTTCTTTGGAGAAATGGCGCTGAGTCGAACGACGTTGTCGAAACCCTTGCCAAGCGCTTCGAGGAATTAGCACGCGAGCACGAAGATTTTGTTCGACGACAGCGTGAGTCCGACGACGTCATTGCAGACGCCGTGACGTACTTGGAACACGTCCACGCGTTGCCGACGGGAACCGAAACCGAGTGGTTCCGTCAAGCGCTCAATGTTCTAATGGAAATTGCGGTCCCGAATACCGGGCATTCGCAAGAGTCGGCAAAGATGCTCCCCCACCTGCAACTTGGCATAAGGGAATCGCTGGCGGATACGCCGGTGCCACGAGCGGCACAGCGAATCGCCGACGATGAGGCAAAACAAGTCCAATATTTGTCTGAAGCGGGTCAACAGTACGGCGCTGTATCAGACATCCTAGACATCGCTGAAAAGGTCTACTACGGCGACCCGCTAGATGGCGACGATACTCATATGCTTTATCTCGCTGCTATTGCTGCCCCCTTAACGCGACAGGCCCGAAAAGAAGACTGAACTCGATCCAGTCGCACAGAGGCGTCGCCACATCACCGCAAGGCGACTCTAGCGGGGCCTCTATCCAGAATCTGCCGCACACACATAAGTCCGCTCATAGCGGGCTTATGTGTGCCTGAGCGCAGCAAAGCTACTTTGGTCCGGCAACCATTTCGTCAGCCGGATAGAGCTGCAGCAGCGTGCGCGCGGCTTCGACATTCTTCGTATGTAGCCACTCGTCATAGTCGGCCGGGCGCAGGATCACAACACCCCGCTTCTCATCGTCAGGCCGGTGCATACGGCGGAATAGCGGGTGTTCATCCGCGTTGAGCGTAAGCATGGTTATACCGATTAGCACGCGGCCATCGTCGCCCTGATAGCGTCGCCAAATTCCCGCCACGCAGTATGCCTGCCAGTCGGCAACGCCGATCCGCTGCCAAACGCACGACCCGCGATCCCATCCGCCACCGGCTGTCGACGTCGCATGCGGGTATGACGGCTCCACGACATATCGGGCAGGGATGAGGCAGCGCTGGCCGTCGTGCCACGCGCGCTTATACAGGCGCTTCTCTGCGACGTCTTCACCTCGCGCGTTGACGGTATCGAACTTCTTCAGCTTCTTGCCCTTGTCGTCGACTCTGTCTGGCTGTATGAACTTTGGCCAGAAGCCAAACACCCCAATCTCGACGAGTGAACCGTCACCGTCCGGAAGGATGACCGGCGCCCGATAGTCGGGCCAGACATCGACATCCCACGGTTCGCGGCGAAACAAGTCGCCGATGCCGATCTTCAGCTCGTTGATGCCCGGATCTTCGTCTGGCGCTTTGTAGTTAGTGCACACGCGTCACGTCCCCTCTTCATTCGAGATGTCAGTGTCCGGCTAGTCATAGCCCAGCGGTGGAGGCGATTGAATCTGGTCCAGCGGTATAACGGGGCCGCTGAGCCAATCGTCCAGCGCGGTGCAAATGATGTCGTAATAGACGTCATCGAACCCGGAGCCTTCGGGCTGGCCCGGCGCGTCGGGGAACAATTCTCGGCCGAGCGTCACCTGATGCTCGCAGAAGCCATATTTCCCCACGACGATATTCCCTCCGAGATCGTTGCAGCTCCGCGCTTCGTACCCTATGACCGTGACTTCCATGAGGCTTAGGATATGGTATTTGGCATCTGCAATACACATGTCGACGAATGCCGATTGCACGGCTGTCATGGGTCGCAACATATCACCCTCCGTCCGGTGGCTTCCCTCTTCAGATCTTACTGCGCCGCTCCTCGATCCCTATTTTTGGGACTTGACGGCACCATCTTGGCACAAGATAAACTGTATATCCATACAGTGTTATCCCCGCATCATGATATTGCCCCCATTTAGTCCGCCGCGCTTCGACGAGTTGTCGAAATGGTGGAATACGTGCACCTACGCCGAGGTTCATCGCCTGATTCTGGAGGTGCTGCACCTGCGGATTACGCTGAGGGAAATGGATTCGCTCACGGACGATGCCAAGCGCATGATCGCGTACCTAGAACAAGCGGACACGTTGAAATACGCGGCTCCCCTGCGGCGCTTGTCGATCAAGATCGACAAAGAGATTACGCGGGCCGGCCGAATAGGCAACGCACGCGCGCCGCTCGCACCGTTCTCTGATGAGTGGCGTGCGCGCGAAGAGATGAGGTGCAGACTGTACGACACGCCAGGCGAGCCAGATCCGGGTTCCGACAAGGCGACAAAGTTGCCAGAGTTTCAGCGGCTGACATGGGCCGAGCTACGCGAGGCGTGGAGCGCGACCCCGTTCAAGAAAAACAAGCTGCCGACTCTCGAACAGCGTTTCGTGCTGGAAGTTGTGCACGTCCGCCGAACACTGCGGCTCATGGAGAAAATGGTCTGCGCGGCCGAACTGGAGTTGAAGAAGAACGGCTATCCCGATTCGTTCGCGCTCGACCAGCTCCGGCGCATGATCGACGGCGCTCGCTTCGATTGACCGTAGTTGATTGAGGGCGATCTAGCCAATCATCAGACGTTCTCCCGGAAATGGTAAATTCATACGAAAACCACACCTACGAGAGAACATATGGCCCGAGCCATGATCTGCGTCGGCGACACGACGACACATGGCGGCCGCGTGCTGGAGGGCAGCGCGACCGCGACAATTGAGGGAAAGCCCATTGCCGGCGTGGGACACAAGGTACTTTGCCCGCAGTGCAAGGGGATCTTTCCGATCCTTCCGACCGGACGGCAATACTCGCACACGTTCGACGGACGAGAAACCGCCGTCGAGGGCATGAAAACCGCGTGCGGCGCGACGCTGATCGCATCGCAGTCGTCAGCGACGTTCGACGACGTCGGATCGGGCACAGCGACGACCGGTGGCGCAAGTGCCGCCATCGCAACGACTGCCGCGGCGCTCGCTCCCTCGCCGACGCTCTGTCTCGAATGCCTGAAAGCTGCGGCCGAAAATGCCGCGACGATGATCGCGCGCGGGTAGTCTATGACCGAAAATTCGATCGAGGCTTTCTTCTTCAGGCGTCAACAGCAGTTGACCATGCAGGTGCATCTGTACGCGCTTGTCGACGGCCTTCTCTACGCCGACGCGGCCGGCGGTTCATCGCCCCAACGATCGCAGTCGGCCATAGCGGTATTCGACGGCACACAGGACGCGTCACTCGCAGACGCTGGGCCGTGGCTTTTTGCGTACGAGGCGGCGGCTGGCAATATCCGACGAACTCTCTCCACCATGGCCAGCAGCTCCACCGGTGTGTCTTGGCTGATCAGCGCGTATCCGATCGAATCACTAGCTGACGAGTTGCGCAGCCGCCTCGACGTACGCTTGCCGGATGGAAGCACAGCCCTGCTCCGCTTCTACGATGCCCGCATCATGACCGACATGGCGTCGCTGATGGAATTCACGCAGCGCATGCAATTCTTCGTGCCGACATTCGACTGGCTCGTCGAAGTGAATGGAAAACTCAGGGGAGTACACCCGCATGCTTGAGCTGACAAGCGAACAGGTCGCGGGCCTTGCCGAGATCGACGCGCGCGGATACGTCGAGCGCGTTAGGCAGGATCTCGTCAAAGCCGATCCCAAACTTGCCGACGACAGCACTCTGTCAACGCGTCTATGGAACGCATACGTTGCTGCTCGACGGTTGGGCATTCAGTCCGACGAGAACATGGCAGCGTTCCTTCGAATCGAGGCATACGCTCCGAAGTTTTACGAAAAGCCGGCCACGCGCGCATGGCTAACGCGGCCCGGCCGATCTGCCGACGAACGCTTTCACGACTATTTCCGCGTCATCAAGTGGCGCATCGAACATCCGGAATACGATAGGAGATCAATAGATGGCGGGGTTCGTGGCACCGGCAATCGAAGCAGCGGCGGCGCAACTTGGGCCGCTATTGGCGCGCGCTGGCGTCGCCTTATTGGGCGGGGCGGCGGTAGCGGGAACGGCGAGTCTGTCGGGTGATACGCCCCAGGATGAGAGCAAGTCCGGCGCTGATACCAAGGCCGTGCCGCGTACCGGAGAGAAATGCAAAAAGTGTCCGCCAGAGGAATCAGGGCTACCTCTGCGCAGGAACCATCATATGTCTGCGCGCGCTCGCGAGTACCAGGGTCGCATAACTGGAAGACCGTACAGCATCGAGGAAGGCTGGAGTGAAGAATGGGTATGGCTCGGAACAGATTTCGACGGATTCATACCGGCTGAGTGTCTGTTGCAAGAAGCGAAGTCTCGCTACGCCAAGTTCCTTGAGCGCGACAAGGACGGCGAACTCCAGCCGCGTGAATGGTTCGACGGACATGAGGATCTTCAGAACGCCTTAATCCGGCAGGCCAAAAAAGTGAATGCGAATCCTCCAGCTCGTCTGAAATGGTACTTTCAAGAAGCGGACACGCGGGAATATATGCTTCCCTACCTCACAACCTACCGAGTACAGTCGGTCGTACAACCGTAACCCGAGACGATTATGGATTTCCGGCTTCAGTTCAAGGACGCTTCGCTCGATCCGATGGACTTCGCGAACGTGCTGTCGCGCATTCATGTGGTTACCACCGCATTGGAGCAAATCAATCCCAAATTCAGCCGCTGGTATGCAAAGGGAAAGAGCCGAGACGAGGCGTTGCTATACCCCGCGTTCGAAGACGGAGCGCCATCGACTGCGATCCTAGCGGTACTGAAGCATAAATTCGCCGAAGACCCGACAACAACATTCGTGGCATTGTGGGACGGCAATGAAGGGGAGGCGCGCGGCGCCACTATCTCGTGCCACCTCAACGAGGCCGGAGCCTATAACTCATTCGAACTGTCGATGTCGGACTCGGACGTTCTCAGCAATCTGGATACGGTGCTAGAAATCGTCCGCTCCATCGTTGCGGCCTTCAATCCAGCGTACATCACAGTCTCGCCACGAAGCTATGTAGCAAAGCAGGTGTTTGACGACAAACCGGGCGTCGGCTGGATGATCTACTTGCCGACCGTGATCACGCAGCAGCAGGTTCCAGAGGCGCATGAGGTTGTGCCGATTCCGGATGAAGGCAAGGCGCAGACCGGCACCATCGTCGTCAGCACAACGGACGCCCCTTTCTCGATGAAGAATCCCGAACACATCGAGACGGCAAATCGAATCGAGATCAGGTTAGTCGACCAAGATCTCCTGCCCGCCTTTGCTGATCTGTAGGCGCTATGCCGGCGCATCACTGCGCCGGCATCGTCCGGTTAGAACAGCCCCACGGGCTGAGCTGCATCATCCCAACTGAAAATGATCAACTCGTTTCGCTCGACGCCCTTCCCACCGCCAACCGTGTATTGAATCGGCACGGTCTCGATGTGAAATCCGGCGAACACGCGCCGAATGTCGGGATGATCATTGAGGCTCACGATCGCGCGCCCTTTGATCGACCGCAGACGCTGCGCCATCTTCTCGTATTCGGCGAACGGAAACGCCACGCCATACCCTTCCGTCTCGTAATACGGCGGATCGAGGTAAAACAGTGTATGCGGTCGGTCATATCGATCGATACACGCGGCCCAATCCAGCCGCTCGATATACGCGTTCGCGAGCCGCAAGTGAGCTGCTGACAATTCTTCTTCAAGCCGCAGCAGGTTCAGGCCCGGCGGATGTTCGGTTCGCGTCCCGAAAGTTTGCCCCTCCAGCTTCCCGCCAAAGCAACTTTTCTGCAGGTAGTAGAACCGGGCCGCACGCTGGATATCGGTGAGGGTTTCCGGGATGGTCTGCTTCAGCCACTCGAACACCTGCCGGCTGGTCAACGCCCACTTGAACTGACGCACGAACTCTTCCAGGTGATGCTGCACGACGCGATACAGATTGATCAGTTCGCCGTTCACGTCGTTTACGACCTCGACCTTGGCCGGCGGTCGAAGAAAGTACAGTGCGGCCCCGCCCGCGAATACTTCGACATAGCAGTCGTGCGCCGGGAAACGCGGGATGAGGTGATCTGCGAGACGGCGCTTACCGCCGATCCAAGGAATGATGGGATTTGCCATTGTGAAAGCCGTTTTTAAACTTGGTGTAGAATCCGGCCCGCCTACCGGTAGGTAGCAGGGCCTTGGCCGATTCACTGGCGTAGACAGTGGAAAGGCGACCGGGTAAATGCGCAAACATTCCCCGGTCGCCCTGTTTCTTTCGAGCCCGCTCGGCCTCGATCGCCGCGCTACTGCGGCAGATTGGATTGCGCGTCGCCGATCAACGCGTCATAACTGCGCTCGCACTGCTGGCCGGCGATGCCCCGCTCGTCAGCGATCTTCGCCAGCTCTCCCGCGCGCTCGTCAGACCGGCCGAACACGTCGGCAAGCAGATCGAGGGCGTCGCCGGCTGCCGGGCTTCCGGCCGAAGCGCTGGCACGCCGGACGTCGGCAACGAGCACTGCGACCTGCTTGCGCAGGCCGTTAGCAGCAGCATCGGCAGTAGCGGCATCAGCGACCGCCTGATCACGTTTCTTTGCAGCATCGGTTGCGATCCCCTCTTGTGCCGCCAGCCGGCGGCGAATCTCGTTTCGTTCGTTCCGAAGGTCATCGATCTGCCTCGCCTGATCCGCGACCTTCGCGGATTGATCAGCGTCACGGTGTCCCTTGAAGTAACCGCAGGCCGAGCCGGCAACGACGCCGGCAACGACGAGCAGCCAGATACGCGGATCGATCCATGTCATGCGACCACCTCCCCACCGGCCGCTCGATACGCGGCCAGCAAATGCTCGATGTCGTTCTCATGCTGGCCATAGCCGGCCCCCGGCAAACTGGCCCATACGTTCGACACCTTGGCGATGGCTTCACGAAACCGTCCGGCGTCGATCAGCGGCAATGCACCGTGTTCGCGCAGCTGCTGCAGCGCGTACCGGTCCTGCGACACCGGCCCGAAGTCGGGCAATTTCATCTGCGCCTGATAGATCCGCCACCAGCGCGTGAGGATCTGATAGCGGCCGGCCGCCGTCGACGGCACGCGGATCTGCCGGTTGAGCACATTCGGATGCGATACGTAGCTGGAGAACAACAGCGGACGCGATGCGGTCGAGCCGACCAGCACGTTGTAGCCGTCGTCCGACTTCGCCAGCAACGCCGCGCCGATCTCGCTCACCGCGACTGTGTCGAGAAACGCCACACGGTTCTTTCCGCCTGCGGCGGCAACACTGATTCGCGCCATCGTCACTTCTCCCCAAAAACACGCTTCGCGTGCCGCCGCAGCAGCACCTCGAGGTACTGCGACCCGACAATGCCGAGCGCACTACCGAGCCCGAGCAGCGCGATCGGCGGCAGATCCGGGATCTGCAGCAGCGCAAGCCCGGCCACCATCGACGTCGCCGACCCCAACACGGCACGACCGGCAACGAGCCGGAGCGTCAAATGTTCGTTACCCACCAACACCTTGGCGATGCCAATCAAACCGCCCATGATGATCAGCTCCAGAATCGTCTTTTCATGGTCTTGCATCGGTTCCCCTTGCCCGATAAAAAGAAAGGCCGCTCCGGTTGTCCCGTGAGCGGCCTTCAAATAACAGTGCGCGGCGTTACTTCGGCGCCGGCACCACCAGATCGATCTTCTTGCCCTTCTTCTTCCCGTGTCCGACCTTCGCTTTCCCCTTGTTCCCTCCATTCAATGTAACGACCGTGATCCACCCGCGTGACGCGAATGTGTGCTCGACCGACTCGATCAGAAACTCGCCGTCCACGCCCTTCTTGAATCCCTGCAGCGCAATCGTCTTCTCGGCCGACAGATCAGCGCGGCCGCGCATCGTCAGCCGGCTCGCCGACGTGTGCCGATTCAGCGTCGCCATGCGCGACGTCGCGCCGGCCTTCGCCGCTTCCGGGCTGGCAAACGCATGGCGTTCGGTATGCACCGCGGACGCACCTGGCGGGGCGTCCGGATTCGGGATTGTCAGGTCGATCTTCTTCCCCGTCTTGCGGTCATGCACCTTCGTGCGCACGGCCGCGAAGCTCGCGCGGTCCGGGAAGTTGATGTCGTACTCGAGCAGGTCGCCCGGCGTGAGCGTGACGATCGGCAGCGGCTTGCCGCTGGCGCTCTTGCCTCCCCCGCGCGGCAGGACGATCAGCTTGCCGGCCTTGACCGTCGCCGTCGCACCGTACTGCCGAGCCACGCGCGTGATGAAGTGCAGGTCGCTCTCGCCGAACTGGTCGATGCGCGGCACGACGACGTCGACGTCGCACGCGGCCGACCACTTGTTACGTCGCGCGACGTCGCCGACGATGTCGGCCAGCTTCGCGTTCGACCAGCTCCCGTATCGCTGTGTCTTCGACGTCGCGCGCATGTTCGCGGGCTTTCCCCGGATCACGACGCTGGCCGGCGGACCGCGCAATCCGACCTCGTCGACGGCGTACTCGCCCAGCATCGACAGTCCCTGCCCGTCCCATCCGATCGACACCTTCAACGTCGCACCCTTCGGCGGAAATTCGATGCGGCCGTCACGATCGTCGAGCGTGATCGTGCACTCATCTGCGTCTAGACCCGGTTTGTCGATCGCCCGGATCTCCAGCACGCGGTCTTGAATTACCTTCGTCACATCCGCGCCGTTCGCGACCACCTGAAAAATCGCTTCCATCGCCCCTCACTATGTCCAGAGCTGAACCGACTCGACACGCGGCGCATCGAGATCCGGCATCACGATCTCGACACCAGACACGAACGGCTGCCGTTGATTCGCCAGCCCCGGATTCGCGTCGTAGACGGCCTCGACGGTGCCCTGCAGCGTCCCGTAGTACCGATAGCAGAGCGTGTCGAGCACATCGCCGTCAGACGTTCTTAAAGTCTTCGCCATAGCGGCCGAACTCCACCGAGAATGTTTGTTTGCGCGGCATGCCGTCGGCGAGCAGCGCGTGCTCGGGCTCGCGCAGCTCGGGGT
>Ga0209463_1002205_pt1 | contig 10913 bp, 9 predicted proteins | sample AgamicMgSfrz_FD_187169 | JGI IMG/M metagenome (GOLD analysis project Ga0209463, IMG submission 187169) | Agave microbial communities from Guanajuato, Mexico - Mg.Sf.rz (SPAdes) (version 2) | ecosystem: Host-associated > Plants > Phyllosphere > Phylloplane/Leaf | place: Guanajuato, Mexico... | reverse complement strand
AATCTTAAACGGCGTTGCCAGGCAGGCGGACACGCCGGAAGCCATCGCTTTGGTGACCACATACGGGCCTACCGCTTTCAGGCCGCGCGGGCTGCGCATCGCGTCAGCGCCAAACACCTGGAAACGCGGAGAGCCGCCGCCGGAGCCGGCAATCAGGCCCACACGCGGATTATTCTGGTAAGTCTCGTCGCTCAGGCCCGCGTCTTTGATCGCTTCAGCCATTGAAAGGTAAGCATAAATGGACGCGTCACTCATAAAGCGCACGATTTTGCGATCGATGAGGCCGGTAGTATCGAGTTTAACGTTACCCCAGACGTGACTACGCATGCCGGAATCTTTCATCTCCTGAGAGAAGGTGATGCCGGAGCGACCTTCACGCAGAGATGCCAGGACTTCTTCCTGGTTGTTGCCAATGCTGGAAACGATCCCCAGGCCAGTAATCACTGCACGTTTCATCAAAAATACCTCTTCCATCTCATAATTAGGATTTGACACGCACTCTAGCTTACACTTGTACGCCGAACAAGTCCGATCAGCAAAATTCCTGTGTAAATTTGCGTGATGTGACCGCTCTCGCTAAAATTGCGGCACTGCCTGATAAGTGAGCCATTCCCGTTGAAAAACATCCCGATAGAACACGCAAAACTGGACTGGAACGATCAGGGTACACCTGTATCCCGAGAATTTGACGACGTCTATTTTTCTAATCAGAACGGCCTGGAAGAGACGCAATACGTCTTTTTGGGCGGCAATAATCTGCCTGCCCGCTTCGCCACGCATCCACGTACGCTATTCGTTGCCGCCGAAACCGGCTTTGGCACTGGCCTTAATTTTCTTACGCTGTGGCGCGCTTTTGATCGCTTGCGCCAGCAGCAGCCGCAGGCAACGCTACAGCGTTTGCACTTCATCAGCATGGAGAAATTTCCCCTGACGCGGGAAGATCTTGCCGCCGCCCATGCGCGCTGGCCGGAACTGGAGCCCTACGCCGCCCAGCTGCGCGCGCAGTGGCCGCTGGCGTTGCCCGGCTGTCAGCGTTTGCTGCTGGACGGCGGGCGCGTCACGCTGGACCTCTGGTTTGGCGATGTTAATACGCTGATTCATCATTTTGATGACAGTCTGGCGCGCAGCGTGGACGCCTGGTTTCTGGATGGTTTTGCGCCGTCGAAAAATCCTGAGATGTGGACGCCGGAATTGTTTAGCGCGATGGCGCGTCTGGCGCGCGCTGACGGCAGCTTTGCCACCTTTACCGCGGCAGGATTTGTGCGGCGTGGACTGGAGCTGGCCGGTTTTGCGGTAACCAAACGCAAAGGCTTCGGCCACAAGCGCGAAATGTTGTGCGGCACGCTGGCTGAAGCACCCGCGCTGCCCCACTCCGCGCCCTGGTACGCGCGCACCTCCGCCGCTGGCGATGATATTGCGCTGATCGGCGGCGGCATTGCCAGCGCACTGATGGCGCTGGCGCTGCTGCGCCGCGGTAAAACGGTCACGCTTTACTGCGCCGATCAACTGCCTGCGCAAAACGCCTCCGGCAACCGCCAGGGCGCGCTCTATCCTTTGCTCAATCAGCACGATCCGGCGCTGGCGCAGTTCTTTCCCGCCGCCTTCACCTTTGCCCGCCGACTTTATGACCAGCTGCCGGTCGATTTTGCCCATGACTGGTGCGGCGTAACGCAGCTGGCATGGGATCAAAAGAGCCACGATAAAATTCAGCAGATGTTGGCAATGGCGCTGCCGGAAGCGCTGGCGCTCGGCGTTGACATTGAGCAGGCCGAACGGCTGGCTGGCGTTGCCACCGGCTGCGGCGGTATTCACTACCCTGACGGCGGCTGGCTGGCCCCGGCGCAACTGACTGCCGCGCTGCTTGAGCTGGCGCAGCGGCAGGGTTTGCAGGTTCACTGGCAACATCGTTTAGTGCAGCTCGAACAGGCCGCAGACGGCTGGCAGCTGCAGTTTGCCGACGCCTCGACGGCGCAGCATCAGAACGTCGTGCTGGCAAACGGCCATGCTATTACCGCGCTGGCGCAGAGTGAAAAGCTGCCGGTTTATCCGGTAAGCGGACAGGTCAGCCATATTCCTTCACGCGCTGGGTTAGCCGCTCTGAAACAGGTTCTCTGCTATGAAGGCTATCTGACGCCGGTCAGCCCGCAGTTTGGCACGCATTGCATCGGCGCCAGCTATCATCGCGGCGATACCTCCACCTACTATCGTGAAGAGGATCAGCAGGAAAACCGTCAGCGCCTGCTGCACTGCCTGCCCGAATGCGCATGGACGGCGGCGGTAGACGTCAGCGCTGGCGAAGCGCGTAACGGCGTGCGCTGCGCAACGCGCGATCATTTGCCGATGGCGGGCAACCTGCCGAATTACGCGGCCACGTTAGCCGAGTATGCCGACCTGCCCGCTCAGCGCAAACGTCAGGCCGACATCGCCTCCGCTCCAACGTGGCCGGGGCTGTTTGTGCTGGGCGCGCTGGGTTCGCGCGGCTTATGCAGCGGCCCGCTGGCAGCCGAAGTGCTGGCGGCTCAGCTGTGCGATGAGCCGGTGCCGCTGGATCGCGAGACGCTGGCAGCATTAAGCCCCAACCGTTACTGGGTACGTAAGTTGTTAAAGGGTAAACCGGTAGGTTAAGGCGAGAATTAACAGAGGACACCTGGAGCTGAGGCGAGGACTCCAACAGACAACACTTGAGGCTGAGGCGAGAAATAACAGGCAACGCCTGAAGTTAGGCAAGAACTAACAGACAACATCTGAGGCTGAGGCGAGGACTCCAACAGACGACACCTGAAGCTAAGGCGAGAGAGGCCCCGGCAAGGAGTAAAGCGTCCCGCGGCCTGGGATGGCGCGGGCCGAGCCTGTCATGGATGACGGGTGTTGCGTCTTTACGGAAGGCCGGGGCCTTTCTCGCAGGCACTTTCCCCACAGACAACCAACATTTTACCGACAGCCTGTCCCTCCACAGATAAACATCTCACCCGCAGACAATCGACCTATAGTATCAAGCGGCCCGCAGGCCGCTTGTTTATAGTATTAATGCTGACGGAAATCATCCCGCTCGTGTTGGTCAATACACAGAAATCGTTGTCGTCCTTCTTCAGGCCGGTAAAAATAGTTACGCTGGCTGACGCGCCTGCAAAAACAGATTGTCCCACATGCCGATAACCAACGCCTGATCGCGCGGCGAAAGTTCACCGGCGGCAATGGCATTTTGCAGGCTGTTCTGCACCTGGATCTGTAACGCTTCGGCGGTATGTTCGCCGCTCTGCTCCAGTTCCGCTACCGCCAGAGTGAGGTGACCGCGCAGGTAGCCACTGGCAAACAGCTCATCATCACTGGCATGCTCGACCATATTATCTATCAGAGCCAGAATACGCGCTTCAAATTCTGCGATCATCTCCATTCCTCATTAAGTCGCGCCTCCGTTCAGCGCAGATCTTCCGGCCAGGGAAACTGCGCCGCCGTCAGCGGGGGCGTGTGATAAAAACGCTGGAGTTCAGCGATAAAACGGGCCGGGCGGGCCGGAATGCCGTTTTCAAGATAGAGCATAACCTGAGCATGAACTTTACGCTGAAACGCAATGCGGTCCGGCTCATGATCGCCATTGAGATTGTCACAACTCACGTTGAAGGGGAAGCCCGCCGCCACGCTGAACATCCACTCCAGCGCCTGCGGTTTAATCTCAACGGATTCAAACTGATTCTGTGTATTGGCGTCGCGTCCGTCAGGACAGTACCAGTAACCAAAATCGACCAGCTTGCGACGTTCGGCTCCGGCAATGCACCAGTGAGAAATTTCGTGCAGCGCACTGGCGTAATAACCGTGCGCAAACACCACGCGATGCCAGGGTGACGCGTCATCCGCCGGAAGATAAATCGGTTCGTCGTCGCCTTTAATTAGACGGGTCTGAAAATCATCCTGAAAACAGCGATCGAAAACGCTAATCAGGTCCTGGTATTGATGCGTTGTGTTCATATATTTCTGTATCAGCTGAAAAAAACGCGCAAATTGTCGCATTAAGCGCGCGCAATGACGAGCATTATCCCGCCAGATGGCTTAGCCAGTGACCGATAGCCGCGCCGTAATCCTCATACAGCAGCTTGCTGCTCATCACCACCGAAACAATCACCACCATCGGACGAATCAGTTTTTGCCCGCGTGACAGCACCATGCGCGCGCCAAGCCGTGCGCCACAAACAGACCCCACCAGCATCACCAGCCCGACGCTCCAGACCACTTTGCCGCCGACGATAAAAAACAGCAGGCTGGCAAAGTTCGAGGTGAAATTCAGCACCTTGGCATGGGCGGTAGACTTCGCCAGATTAAAGCCGGCCAGCGTCACGAACGCGAGCGCATAAAACGAACCGGCGCCAGGGCCGAAAAAGCCGTCGTAAAACCCGACCGTGCCGCCCGCGACCAGCGCAAACGGCAAACCATGCAGCCGCCGCTGGCGGTCTTCTTCGCCCAGGCGCGGCATCAGCAAAAACCAGAGGCCGATGCCGATAATCAGCAACGGCAATACCTGGCGCAGAAAATCGGAGCGCACATGCTGCACCAGCAGCGTGCCGCACACCGCGCCGATAAAGGTCATGGCGATATTCAGCCGCTGCTCACGCAACAATACCGCGCCGCGCCGGACAAAATAGAGGCTGGCGGAAAAAGATCCGCCAACCGCCTGCAACTTGTTGGTCGCCAACACCTGAGCAGGTGAAAGCCCGGCGGAAAGCAGCGCGGGCACGGTAAGCAGTCCGCCGCCGCCAGCGATCGAATCGATAAACGAAGCCAGCATGGCGACAAAAAACAGCACCGCTATCATCTGCGGCGTAACGGCCAACCAGTCCATGACATTTCCTAAAGTAGATGTTTATCCAGCAGCGCCTGACAGGATGGCGGCAACGGCGGCGGCTCACGCTTCACCGGCGATCCGCTGCCCGGTTTCTTCGGCAGGAACCAGCTTTCCAGCTCGGCGCCGCAGCCGTCGCCCGGCGGCGGCGCGGCCTGATCCTGACATTCCAGGCTATCGGGCGGACAGCGCAGGCGGACATGCATATGGGCGCGATGACCAAACCACGGGCGCACTTTGCGCAGCCAGTCGCGATCGCTGCCCGCATCGGCACAGAGCTGCTTTTTAATCGCCGGATTGACGAAAATGCGCGTAACCTGCTCATCTTTCGCCGCCAGCTTAATCAGACTGTCGATCTCCGGCTGCCAGTGGCGCGCCACCACGCGCTTGCCGTCAGCGCTGACCAGGTCAAGCGGCTGCGGCTTCAGCAGCATTTGCGGCGTCCAGCGTTTTTTCGGCAACTGCAGCCAGATATCAACGTCCAGTCCGCTCTGATGGCTGGCGTGCCCGCTGCTAAAACGTCCGCCCGCCGCCATGCCCATATCGCCAATCAGCACCTGCCCCAGCCCAAGGTTATGTACCTGCGTGGTTAAGCGCTGAATAAACAAAATCAGATCGGGATGGCCAAAATAACGGCGCTGATCCTGCCGCATCAACTGATAAGCGGGATTATTCAGCGGCAGCGCCTGCGCGCCGACAATACAGCCGTTGGCGAAAGCGCCGATCGCCTGCGGCGCGCCGGGGATCGGGTGGGTAATTTTCTGCCAGGGCGTCGCCGCCAGCGCCGAAGCGCTCAGCAGCAACGCGCCCAGGATGGATAGCGTTCTTTTCATGCGTTACCAGCGGGGAATGGTGGTGGAAACGTCCGCGCACTGCGCGCGATGTCGCAGCAGATGATCCATCAACACGATCGCCATCATCGCTTCGGCGATCGGCACCGCGCGGATCCCGACACAGGGATCGTGACGCCCTTTGGTGATCATCTCCACTTCTTCGCCGTGGCGGGTAATGGTTTTGCCCGGTACGGTAATGCTGGAGGTCGGTTTCATCGCCAGGTGGGCGATGACCGTCTGGCCGCTGCTGATGCCGCCGAGAATGCCGCCTGCGTGATTGCTCTGAAAGCCGTTGGCGCGGATCTCGTCACGATGCTGGCTGCCGCGCTGGTTCACCACCGCGAAGCCATCGCCGATTTCGATACCTTTTACCGCGTTAATACTCATCAGCGCATGGGCCAGATCGGCATCCAGGCGATCAAAAACCGGCTCGCCGAGGCCAACCGGCACGTTTTCCGCCATGACCGTTACCTTCGCACCGATGGAATCGCCCTCTTTTTTCAGCGCGCGCATCAGCTCATCAAGCGCCTCTAATTTTTCGGGATCGGGGCAAAAAAACGGGTTTTGCTCGACCTGGTTCCAGTCTTTCAGTTCGCAGGCGACATCGCCGATCTGCGCCAGGTAACCGCGCACCTGCACGCCGAATTTCATCTGCAGATATTTTTTGGCGATGGCGCCAGCCGCCACGCGCATTGCCGTCTCACGGGCGGAAGAGCGTCCGCCGCCGCGATAGTCGCGCAGGCCATATTTCTGCTCGTAGGTGTAATCCGCATGACCGGGGCGAAAGAGATCTTTAATCGCGCCATAATCCTGCGAGCGCTGATCGGTATTCTCAATCAGCAACCCGATGCTGGTGCCGGTCGTGACGCCTTCAAACACGCCGGACAGAATACGCACCTGGTCCGGTTCGCGGCGCTGTGTGGTGTAACGCGAGGTTCCCGGACGTCGCCGGTCAAGATCGTGCTGCAAATCCGCTTCGGTTAGCGGAATGCCCGGCGGTACGCCGTCAACAATACAGCCCAGCGCGATACCATGCGATTCACCAAAGGTGGTGACGCGAAAAATCTCTCCAATCGTGTTGCCTGCCATCTCGGCTCCGTTATTGTGCGATTAATCTTTGAAGAATTTGAAATGATGCTGCGCATCGATAATCTGCTGACGGGTCAGCATAAATACGCCGTCGCCGCCGTTATCGAACTCCAGCCAGGTGAAAGGCACATCGGGATATTGCTCCATCATATGCACCATGCTGTTACCCACTTCGCAAATCAGCACGCCATCTTCCTGCAGATAGTCCGGCGCGCAGGCGAGAATGCGGCGCACCAGCTTCAGGCCGTCGCTGCCCGCCGCCAGCCCCAGCTCCGGCTCATGGCGATATTCATTCGGCAGATCGTCCATATCATCCGCATCCACATAAGGCGGATTGGTGACGATCAGATCGTACTGAAGCCTGGGCAGATCGCGGAACAGATCGGAACGGATCGGCGTAACCTGATGAATCATGCCGTGCTCTTCGATATTCTGCTCGGCAACCGCCAGCGCATCGAGAGAGAGATCCACCGCGTCCACTTCCGCTTCGGGAAAGGCGTAAGCGCAGGCGATTGCGATACAGGCGCTGCCGGTACACATATCGAGAATATGCTGCGGCGAGCGGTTAATTAATCCGGCGAAGCGGCTGTTAATCAGCTCGCCAATCGGTGAACGCGGCACCAGCACGCGCTCATCGACATAAAATTCGTGACCGCAGAACCAGGCTTTATTGGTGAGGTAAGCGACCGGAATGCGCTCGTTCACGCGGCGGATCACGCGCTCAACGATGCGATGGCGTTCGCTGGAGGTCAGACGCGCGTTACGCATCTCTTCAGGAATATCCAGCGGCAGGTAAAGGGTTGGCAACACCAGCTGAACAGCTTCGTCCCAGGGATTATCCGTGCCGTGGCCATACCAGATATTGGCGGCGGCAAAACGGCTTACCGCCCAGCGCAGCATATCCTGAATGGTATGCAGCTCATTCACTGCTTCATCGACGAAAATTTTGTCCACGTTGCCCTCCACAGGCCGTTCCGTAATTACGGCGGGTAGTTTGCCATGAAGCGGACAAGAATTCAGCGCGACGAGATGAAAAAGCTGACTTTTGTTTACAATGCGGGTTATCGTAGCCGACAGGCCGCGCAGCCGGCGACTTTTAATCACCAGAAATCAGGCACTATGAAGAAAAAAGAGCAGCTCAGCGACGATGATAAAGCCCTGTTTCGTCAGCTGATGGCCGGCACCCGTAAGCTGAAACAGGACACGCTGGTTCATAAGCCCGTGCGCAAAAAAACGGAAGTTTCCCTGAAGCGGCAGCTGTCGGAACAGGCAGATAACAGCTACTATTTTTCCGATGAGTTTCAGCCGCTGCTGGCGCAGGAAGGACCGGTGCGCTATGTGCGCAGCGATGTCAGCCACTATGAGTTAAAAAAGCTGCGGCGCGGCGACTATTCGCCGGAAATTTTTCTCGATTTGCATGGGCTAACGCAGCAGCAGGCCAGGCAGGAGCTGGGCGCGCTGATCGCCGCCTGTCGGCGCGAGCATATCTTCTGCGCCAGCGTGATGCACGGCCACGGCAAACATATTCTGAAACAGCAAACGCCGCTCTGGCTGGCGCAGCATCCTTACGTGATGGCGTTTCATCAGGCGCCCAAAGCCTTCGGTGGCGATGCGGCTTTACTGGTGCTGATTGAGGTAGAGGAGTGGCAACCGCCAGAGTTACTCTGACGGCAGAGAAGGTTAGATCGCTTTTGCCAGCTTAGAGGGACTGACCTGCCATTTTAAGACGCCTTCGCTTTTGTCGGTATCAAAGTCGATACAGGCGATAGCCGAGGTGGCAAACATCGGCGGCGGCTCCTGCGGGCAAAGTTCGGAAACCAGATAGCCCACCAGAGGAAGATGCGAAATCACCAGTACCGATTTCACCCCTTCCTTCGCCAGCGCCTGTAAATAACAGGCCACCAGCGCCGGATCGCCACCCGGCGTCAGCTCAGGCAAAACTTCCTGTTGCAGCGGCAGACGCAGAGCTTCACGTACCGTTGCCAACGTCTGTTCAGCCCGCAGATAAGGGCTTACCAGCACACGTTCAATATCCAGAGTCTGGCTGTTCAGCCAGCTCGCCATCTGGCGAGATTCGTCACAGCCGCAATGGGTCAGAGGCCGGGCCGAATCACAGGCTGCCTCAAGTGCAGCGTCGCCGTGACGCATGATAAAAACTTGCATAAAGCACCGCTGTTGTTTAACAAAATCGTCGGATCATCAGGCTGACCGACGCTTCATTCTGCGAATGAACGCTGTGTTGTAACCTAATGACTTGAGTATAGTCAACCGATTGTTTATTAAACGAGCTATTGTCGGAATCCACCGCCTGACGCAACAAAACAGCGGCCTGGCTAAGCCGCTGAATCATTATGAGTATTCGTTTCTGGCGATGAATTGTAAAAGTTTTCACCGCGCTCGGCGCGCTGACGCAGCGCCTCGCAAGGGGCAAAACGATCGCCGTACTGATGCATCAGATTGGCTAATGTATTTACCACACTGGCGGCTCCAAGACGATCCATGTAGCGGTAAGGCCCGCCGAGGAAAGGCGGAAAGCCGATGCCGAACACGGCGCCAATATCGCCGTCGCGCGGGCTACGCACGATCCCCTCATCCAGACAGCGCGCCGCCTCATTGAGCATCATCATCACGCAGCGCTGCGCAATCAGCGCGCCATCCAGCCGGTGCTGCGGCTGAATATGCAGCAGCGAATAGAGGGATTTATCGGGCTGCCGTTTCTTGCTGCCGCCGTCATAGCGATAGAAGCCGCGCCCATTTTTGCGCCCTTTACGATCGTCGTTCAGCACCGCGGCGAACGCCGCAGGCGCAGCAAACCGCTCGCCATACTCCTGTTCCAGAATCGGCAGAATTTTAGTGCCGACATCAATGCCTACCTCATCCAGCAGCTGTACCGGCCCGACCGGAAAACCGAACCGCACCAGCGCGTCATCGATCGTTTCAATCGGCTCGCCTTCCAGCAGGCAGCGCATCGCTTCATTTATATAGGGCGCCAGGATGCGGTTGACATAAAAGCCAGGGCGATCGGCCACCACAATCGCCGTTTTACCCTGCCGCTTCGCCAGCGCAACCGTAGTAGCGACGGTGCTGGCAGAAGTACCCTGGTGAGGGATCACTTCCACCAGCGGCATTTTATCGACCGGACTGAAGTAGTGCAGGCCAATAATATTTTCCGGGCGCTGAGCGCGCGCGGCGATCTGCGCAATCGGCAGAGAAGAGGTATTCGAGGCGAAAATAGTATGCGGCGCGCAATGCTGCTCGACTTCCGCCACCATCTGCTGTTTTAAAGAAAGATCTTCGAAAACCGCTTCGATAACCAGATCGCGTTGAGCAAAGCCGCGATAGTCGGTGCTGCCGGTGATCAGCGCCATCTGCCGCTGACGTCCGGCAGCGGTCAGCTGCCGACGTTTAACCTTTTTACTCAGCAGATCCCAGCTATATTTCATCGCGTGATTGATGCCTTCGACGCGAATGTCTTTTATGCGCACCGGCACTCCCGCTTTGGCAGCGGTCACGGCAGCAATGCCGCCGCCCATTAGCCCGCCGCCCAGCACGCCGATGCGCTGTAGCGGCGCCGACTCCGCCTCATATTCTTTTTTCAGCGCGGTGCTGGCAAAAAACAGCTGGCGCAGCGCCGCCGACTGCGGCGTCATGGTCAGTTCGCCAAAGGCGAGCGCCTCCACCTCGTGACCGGCGCGTATGCCCTGCTCCAGACCGGTTCTGACCGCTTCCAGAATGCGCCGCGTAGCCGGATAGTTGCCGTGGGTTTTCGCATCGCTCTGACGCGCCGCCAGCCGGAACAGCATGGCGCGTCCCGCCGGGCCATTTAGCAGGCGCTCACGCAGCGGCAGCGGGCGACGCTCTCTTTTCCCTTTCAGCGTCAGCTTCACCGCCGCGTCCAGTAAAATAGCGTGCGGCACCGCCTCATCGACCAGCCCCATTTTCAGCGCCTGCTTCGCGCGCAGCGCTTTGCCGGTGAGGATTAAATTCAGCGCCTGCGACGCGCCAATCAGCCGCGGCAGTCGCTGCGTGCCGCCGCTGCCGGGCAACAGGCCCAGCTGTACTTCAGGCAGGCCCAGCCGGGTTTTCTCATCCAGCGTGCAGACGCGGCGATCGCAGGCCAGCGCCAGCTCCAGTCCACCGCCCAGACAGGGGCCGTG
>Ga0209463_1002203_pt1 | contig 10916 bp, 7 predicted proteins | sample AgamicMgSfrz_FD_187169 | JGI IMG/M metagenome (GOLD analysis project Ga0209463, IMG submission 187169) | Agave microbial communities from Guanajuato, Mexico - Mg.Sf.rz (SPAdes) (version 2) | ecosystem: Host-associated > Plants > Phyllosphere > Phylloplane/Leaf | place: Guanajuato, Mexico... | reverse complement strand
TTTCTTCTTTTGAAATTCCTTGATAATTCTTTCCGCATCGATAATTGGGTAAGAAGCTAATAGTACAGAAAGTTGTTTTTGATTAGAATTAGGCTTGGTAAAAGTACCAAGAGGCATATAATCTACGACATCTGTCATTTTGTTGTAGTTTTGTAGTTGTTTTGGGTACTCCAACTCCACAAATGTTCTGAGCTCCTTATCTGGAAGTTCCGGTACACTAATAATTTTAGATTGTAACTTTCCAGCAGAAAATGACAACAAAATATTTTTAGTTTTTATTCGCTCTAACTGTAGAATTTGGGATAAGGATTCTACAATTCCATTTACGTTAAACATATCAGGTCCCGTAAAGAATTTAGTCATCTCACTAATTGTAAAAGCTTTTTTAATTTGAAAAGTTTGACCCTTTCTTTTCACTTCCATAACCTTCATATTTTGTGTTCCAATATCAACTACCAAAAAGTTATCTGATGAAACTTGGTATTTAATTTTATCGGCAATACTGCTCATTAATTCGGGTACATGTGCTGCACATGTGCTCTACATGTGCAGCACTTGTGGAGCACATGTAGGCAATCCCTTCCCTCCCTTTTAAATAGAAAACTATTCTGTTACTAGTACAAAACGCCTTACTTCTTCTAATGTAGTTAATCCTTCTAAAGCTTTATCAAAGCCATCTTGTTTCATAGTGGTCATACCTATTTCGACAGCTCTAGACCGAATTTCAGATTCACTAGCTCCATCTACAATCATCTTTCTTAACTCGTCATTCATTAAAAATAACTCATGAATAGCTACTCGACCTTTGTAGCCTGTATTCTTGCATTTATCACAACCAATCCCTTTATAGAGTTTTAATTCTAAGAAGTCAGGTATACCAAAAAATGCTTTTTCTTCACTATATTCTTTTGATTTGTAAGCTACTTTGCAATGAGGACATACTCGTCTTACAAGTCTTTGGTTAATAACACCCTTAACCGTACCTGCAACAAGGTACGGTTCTACTTCCATATCCATTAAACGAACAATTGTGGATACTGCATCGTTTGTATGTAATGTAGCAAATACTAGATGCCCTGTATTAGAAGCTTTAACAGCAATACCTGCCGTTTCTTTATCACGAATTTCACCTATTAAGATGATATCAGGGTCTTGTCTTAAAATTGCTTTTAATCCTTCAGCAAATGTCATACCAGCTTTAGCATTTACATTTACTTGTACAATCCCATCTAGCATGTACTCTACTGGGTCTTCAATAGTAATAATGTTTTTAGATTCATCATTTAATTCATTAATAACGGTATATAGCGTACTGGACTTACCGCTACCTGTTGGTCCTGTTATTAAGATAATTCCAACTGGCGAGTTTATAAGTTTAGCAAACTCATCTTCAATTTTAGGTTGAAAGCCTAAATCCTTAATATCCATTAGTAAATTACCTTTGTCTAATAAACGTATAGTTACCTTCTCACCATTAACATTTGGTAAAGTTGATACCCTCATATCTATTGCTTTTCCGTTTAAATTAATTTGAATTCGTCCATCTTGCGGAACCCTTCTTTCTGTAATATCCATATCTGCCATTGTTTTTATTCTGGATATTAAAGCAGCTTGCACACGTCTTGGGAGTTCACGAACTTTATGAAGAATTCCATCTATTCTATATCTAACCTCAACCTTTTTTTCAGTAGCTCCAATATGTATATCCGATGCGCCTTCTGTCACAGCATTTTTAAAGATTGAATTGGTTACTTTTATAATTGGCGACATATCATCTTGGGAGCCAATATCAAATGCACTAGCTACTTCTTCCATATCGTCCTCACTTTCTGTCTCATCCATGTCTTGAATGACTAGGCTGGTACCATAATAATCACTTATTAACTGATTAATTTCTACTTTGTAACCTAAATAAAACTCACACCTTAAATTAGTATCTGTAAAGATTTCATCTTCTAACTTGAGATTAAGAGGGTCAGAAACTAAAACCTTAACAAAACTACCGTTCATTTCAAATGGAAAACAAGTGTGTGTTTTAACTATTCTTTCTGAAATAATATCTACAACATTTAAATCAACCTTTATATCGTTTTTAGAGCGAATAGGTAACCTTAGTTGTTTGGACAATACTTGTAGTATAACTTCCTCCTGTACATAACCAAGTTCTAAAAGTGCATCTACTAAAGGTATGTTTTTGGTAATGCGCAATTGAGTAGCTTCAGATAACTGCTCTCTACTTATGTATCTATTAGTAACTAGGATTTCTCCTAATCCATATGGTTTTTTCATAATAGCGCCCTCCATAAATTAAATTACTTAATTCAACTTAACTAAATAATCGAAGTAAACCTAAAAAAATAAAGAAAACATTTTTACAATTTTTTCTTATTTATAAATAATTTCTTTGTTTCACTCCCCCCTCTTCCAGTTAAAATTTATTACAACCTTACATGTGTGTTTGAAACGACTAAATTTATAACGTTCATATGTATTTTCTATATACTTTGTATAATAAATATATATATAAGTGTTATAAGTGATATATAGCTTATATATATTAAAGTTATAGTTACTATATATAAAATTTCCAATGCTTGTTTATCTAGTTCAAAAACCTTTGTGGTCTACATGTGTAGCACAACCCCACATAAACTCTACATGTGCAACATATGTGCAGCACATGTAGAGTTATCAATTGTACGTAAACCTTAGCTTTCCGCTAATTATTTAGAATTTAGATAACTTACCATTATAAATGCATTCACTAGTAATAACACATATTCCAGAAAAGAGATAAACTAAATACTTTCGTTTAATATAAAAAACAAGTACTCCACATGTGCTGCACATAGAGACTTGTGCTACACATGTAGAGTACTTGTGTATTGAATGTGGTGCACATGTAGAGGCACAAAGAATCTTTAATTTAGAGTTATTAACCTAACTGTTAATATTTTAGAATGTATACATTAACCATATTTAATAATGTTTTGATAGGTCATATTAGACTACAAATAATATATTGGTTTGTATATAGTGTTAAAACCTTCATTGGTAAAATTAGCTTTTAGAAAGAGGAAAAATAGGATACTAACGGGTTTAATACATAAAATATAAGAGTTTTTAAGTATAAATATTAAATTTTCAGTCAACAATATATATATAAATAGATTGGAGGTTTATATATGTTTGCGATTGCAATGAACAAAATAAATGTTGAAAATGATGAAGTCGTTATAACTTTAGAGGTAGTATACGGAAAGAAAGAATACGATGCATATTTGTTGTGCAATAAAAAGCTTACTTATGTAAAATTGTTTTCAAAATTAGATGAAGGATTTAATATTCATGACATTTCACAAGTTGACCCTGTCAAGGAGTTCGGTCCAGACAGTGATATATTTTATCATGAAGTATTTAAAATTCCTCATATGCTTAAAGAAACTGTACAGGCTTGTTGTTAACAAGTTATTTTTGTCTTAATTTTAAATAAAGATTTTTATATGTTAACCTGGTAATTTTACTGTTTTTGGAATAATTATATAAAAATAACCGATGTTCAATTTACCTAGAATTTATAAATTCCGTCATTTAATAATCAAGTTGCATATCTAATACAAATAAATAATATAGTTTGGTAACTTTTAGTCTTAATTAAACAATACAAGTACTCCACATGTACACCACAATTACTCCACATATGCAGCACATGGAGACTTGTGGTGCATATGTGGAATGATTGTGAAACTTAAAATTGTACTTATTTATAATTTACCAAGATTAAAATAGCAACTTGCCTATTGGTCTCTAAATTTTAAACTCTTAAAATTTACTGAACTATACTAAGGTACTTGTTCATACATACCTACTATTAAATACTTTGATAATTTGAAGGATAGTAACTAGTCTAATACTGCTAATTACAAAACACTAAAAATCAGCGTTTTATATTTAAGTTACGTGGTTATTTGTGCATTTCTTGTGTAACACATGTGGAGTAAATGTAGCGTATTCAACAAGGATTTTATACTGTAAAATTAACTGAATACATAACCAGACCTGTTAATTTTCTAATTCCATTAAGGATTAGAAGGGGGATTTCAACATCTTAAAACAACTGCACATGTGCTCTACATGTGCAGCACTTGTAGAGCACATGTGCAGTTATATTCTACATTTTAAAAGCATTTAATAGGGATACATATATGTATTTACAAAATATCTACATTATTGAGAACCTTAGTTATGTACCTCATGAAGTTTTAGATACTGCTCAACATCACAATTCATAAGAACATTATAGATATTCAGTTATAAGTATTTTTCTACTAAACTCATTTAGAAAAGGAGAAGGGGTAAGGGGATAGGATTCTCCTTTTTTTGTAATCATATAATTGTGTTTGCTTAAATATAATTCTTCTTTTGCTCTTGTAAAAGCAACATAAGCTAAACGTCTTTCTTCCTCTAATTCTTCCTGGGAATATGCATCTTTAAACATAATATTTGGAAACGCATCTTCCTGCATATTAATAACAAAAACAATAGGAAATTCTAACCCCTTAGAAGAGTGTATTGTCATTAACTTAACATGCTCTGTACTCTGTTCATCTTTCGGGCTTCCCAAAGCTATTTCTTCTACAAATTCCTTAACAAATATTTTTTTGTTATCTTTTAACTGTTTGGATACCAGGATTTCAAGCAACGTCTCTATGTTTTTCATTGCTTCATTAACATCAGGTTTATCTAAAGAAGGTAAGACACTATTTTTAAAATCCAGTAATTCTATTAGTTTCTCAATCAACTCATTAACTGGGGTGACAGGAGCAAGTAACCGCATTTCCTTGATAACCTCTACAAATTCTTTTGCTTCTTTCTTCCCAATTGCTTGCATGCGGACTATGCCTCTAGGCTCTTCAAGAATATCCACTATACTACGATTTAAAAACTCTGCTGTAATTTTTTCTATTGTTTTATCCCCAATACGTCTTTTGGGATGCTGAATAATTTCATTAAAAGCTTCTATATTGTTTGGGTTATGAATAAATTGCATGTATTTAATAATAATTCTGACCTCTGGAATATCAAAGAATGACCTACCTGAGTAAATAAAGTAAGGTATGTTCTCAAATTTTAAAGCTTGTTCAATACGTGCGCTTTGCCTATTAGCTCTATACAATATAGTAAAATCACTATACTTTCTGTTATCTTTTTTTACTAACTCTAGTATTTTAGAAGCTACCATTGATGCTTCTTCTTCCGCTAGAGAGGAATCCATAAGTGTAATAGGCTTACCCACAGGATTATCAGTAAACAATTTCTTTTTCTTTTGATTTTTGTTTTTAGCAATTAATTCATTTGCAGCCTGCAAGATTGTTTTAGTAGAGCGGTAATTTTGTTCAAGTTTTATTACCTCTGCATCTGAATAATCGAAATCAAAATTTAAAATATTACGTATGTCGCTTCCCCTAAAAGCATAAATACTTTGCGCATCATCCCCAACAACGGCAATATTCTTATATTTGTTAGCAAGCATCTTCGCTAACACATACTGCACTCTGTTTGTATCTTGATATTCATCTATTAAAAGATACTTATACTTTTCCTGATATCTATTTAACATTAGCGGATTCTCTTGAAATAAATGGACCGTCTGCATAATTAAATCATCAAAGTCTAATGTATTTGTTTTTTTCATTGTGGTTTCATACTCCATATATACGTAACCTAGTAATGACATGTGTTCCGGATTATCTTTGTGCCATTTAGAAACCATCTTCTCAACTTTATCCTTATCAATAAATTCTGATGAATAATCTTCTGCTACAAACATCTGCGCAGTTACAAGTTCGTTTTTTAATGAAGATATATAATCTGCATAAGTTCTAGGCTGAATTTTTGTTCTACCTTTTGTTATTTGTTTTATGTAAGCTCTAACAAGATTTTCATCTGCAATTTCAAAAGCACTTGTAAAATTGGAATTTACATAGTTTAAATTAGCTTTTAACACATTATTGCAAAATGAATGAAACGTACACATTTCTAAGCCATATATTAGCTCTTCTCCTAATTTATCTCCCAATCTATTAATCATTTCATTAGCAGCTTTATTTGTAAAAGTAACAGCTAAAATATTGTTAGGTTTAATATTATGCGTTTCTATCATATTTTTAATTCTTTCAACTAATACAGTTGTTTTTCCACTACCAGCTCCAGCGATAATTAGTAGTGGTCCGTTTATATGTTCGACAGCTTTAAGCTGTTGTTTGTTTAGCAATCTTTCCACTCCTTAATATTACAATTATGAAATATGTTAAATTATTAATCACACTTGTAGAGCACATGTGCTGCACATGTGCTCTACAAACAGCTTGTTCCCTACATGTGCCTAGTATATTTTTAACTTAAGCTGTATATGAAATCTACAATAAGGCTACAAGTGCATTTGCAATGATATTACACAAACCCTCATATTAATCTTTAAAATCTAAAACTTGAACATTTAAGTTTTTAAATTATTCTTCGTTATTAATATAGGCTAGAATATCTTTTTCACTTTTTATTTGTACAAAAAGCTTTAAAAGTTTATCTAGAGTCGTTTTTCTATAAATAAATTAAACTTACTATATGCACAGGAGGATTCGCTTTGGATTTCAAGAGATTACGTAAAGAACTAGAAAAATCTACACATCTATACTCTGTAGTTGAAGAGGAACATGCCAAACAAGTACAAGATGAAGTTCGTGCACTAGATGCTCTTTTAACTTATTTAACACCAGCTTTACCACAAGAGTATATTAACGGTAAACGAGCTGTATTAATTTACGTCTATGAAGATAGTAATAAGAAAACAATTAGTAACAAAGTATATTATTGCGAAGACAAGAAGATTAGATATCAAGTATTTAAAAAGGATGAATACTTGAACTATAATCCTACTGTAGAATTCGATGGAGCATATGCTGTTGTTGACCCAGCTGAACACTTATCTAAGCGAAATGGATTGGAATTAGCGGATATAGTTGATTTCTTTGCTGAACGAGTGGAAACATTAAAAGTTATGGCTTCACAGTTACATGAAGGTGTCGAAGGTAGAAAACAATATTTAAATGCTTTTAAAAAAGTAGGTAAAGAATTTTTATAAAAGATATAATGCATGGTTATTAATTATAGCCATGCATTTTTTCGCTAGAAATGTGCTCTACATGTGCAGCACATGTAGAGCATATGTAGAATAAAAGTGTTTTTTTATTCGGGCTTGTGCTGCACATGTGCTCTATTTACAAGACGTATTTAAGGATTTCGCTGTTTTTTTTACAATGATTATTATATGTAAGTTAATCGGGAGGTTATTAACGTGAAAATTGAGCAAGAATTGTATTTAAACGATGAAGAACTTCTTTATGAAATAGAAAATACGTCTGGATTAGAGCTACTTGATGATAAAAGTACATATTTGAAAGTAGCAGATACGTTAGATAATAACCAACGAATGATTAGATTTAATAAAGAAAGCCTTATTGTAAATGAAGATTTAATTGAAAGTTTCGGTGAAGACATATCTAAATATAGACTTGTGGAATGTCTACAAATGCTACCTAAAATACTATTAATGAACCTTAAAAATATATATATTGTTTCAACACCAGAACATTTAGCACAAGTAGAAGACATTACAAACGTATATACTTTTGACCTCTATAACAAAGGTATGTATGTTTGGGAAACCGGGGACATTATCATATCGCTCATTGCACATGAAGAGGAAGCAGAAACAAATTCTAATGAAGAATTAGATAACGAAGGGCAGACTGATTATGATGAAAACCTACGTGTACTAGTGTGGCGAACGCTTTCACGAGAATTATTTCACTCTTTACAATCAAATCCGCTATTTGAAAGCGACCTTGAACAAGGTGAAGAAGTAGTAGAAGATTTTTGTGAACTATTCTTCACACCTACATATGCATAAGTGCTCTACATTAATAGACTTGTGTAAATATAAATTTTTAAAATCCACATTTACACATAATCTACTATTTTATAGTTAGAATCGGAGGAATTACCATGACAGAATCAATGACTTTCGTTTTGTTTGGAGCAACTGGAGATTTAGCAAAACGAAAAATATACCCAGCGCTTTATAATCTATACAAAGAAAACAAACTAAAACTTCCTTTTAATATAGTAGGTTTAGGTAGGCGTGAACTAAGCGATGAACAATTTCAGTCTAATGTTAGAAAGTCAATTGTAGACTTTTCTAGACAACATCCAAATGATGCGATTGAATTTGAAAAATTCATTAAGCACTTTAGCTATTCAGTTTTAAATGTGGATAATAAAGAGGATTACAACAAATTATTAGATAAAGTTGTAAAAAATGAAGAAAAGCTTGGTCTTCCTGAAAATAGGATGTTTTATCTTTCTGTAGCTCCTGAATTTTTTGATGTTATTGCTTTAAACATAAAAGAAAGTGGTTTAGGTAATACAAAAGGCTGGAAGAAATTAATAATTGAAAAGCCATTTGGACATGACTTAAAAACTGCACAAGTTTTAAATGATAAATTAAGTAAGGCATTTAAAGAAGATGAAGTATATAGAATAGACCATTACTTAGGTAAAGCAATGGTGCAAAATATAGAAACAATTCGCTTTAGTAATCCACTTGTGGAGTCTATGTGGAACAACAAGCACATCGCTAATATACAAATCACTGCTAGCGAAACAGTTGGTGTTGAGGAGAGAGCATCTTATTATGATAACTCAGGAGCCATTCGTGACATGATACAAAACCATATGCTACAAATCCTTATGTTAGTAGCAATGGATAAAGCAGATTCACAAGGAGATATGCGTGATAAAAAGGTTAGTGCCATAAAATCTATTTCTCCAATGAAAGTAGATGAGGTTCCAAATTCGATAGTACGTGCACAATACACTAAAGGTCAAATTGGAGGTCAACCAGTAATTGGATATAGAAATGAACCAGGTGTGGATGAAAATTCAAAAACTGATACTTTTATAGCTGCTAAGTTTTTAGTTAATAATGACCGATGGTCTGGTGTTCCTTTCTATATTAGAACTGGAAAGCGCATGAAAGAAAAGCACACCAAAATAGTTGTAGAATTTAAAGGAACAGAACCTACTAAAAATATAGAAACACCTAATTTACTAACAGTTGAAATTAATCCTACTGAAGGTATTTCTTATGTGTTAAATTCTAATAATCCATTTGATAATAAAAAAATTGAACCTATTAAAGTTGAGCATACTATTAATTCTAATAACACACCAGAAGCGTATGAACGTTTAATTTTCGACGCTTTGTCTGGTAACTCAAACTTCTTTGCTCGATGGGATGAAGTAGAATATTCGTGGAAACTAGTAGAACCTATTCTCCAGTCTTTCTCAACTTCTGCTCCTATTTATGGGTATGAAGCTGGCTCATATGGACCAAAACAATCAGATGAACTGCTTAAAAAAGATGGGTTCCATTGGTGGAATTAATTATAACTGACCGAATAACCTCTTATTCGGTCTTTTTTTGTATCTTAAAAATGCACTTTAAAAGAACTCATCTGATAAGATGAGTTTTTCTACTTGTACTGTTAGCTGTAAACGAATTACTAAACGTTTATCTTAGAAAGTTTTAAAAGCACTTTTTTATAAAAAGACGACAATTAGTTAGCGTGAAAATAACTAGTTGTCGTCTTTTGTTAATTTGCTTTATTTCTTCTCTACAGCATGACCGCCAAATTCGTTTCGTAAAGCAGCAACAACTTTACCTGTAAAGCTATTGTCTCCTTTTAGAGAAGCATAACGGCTAAGTAAACTTGCAGAAATAACTGGAGTAGCTACTTGTAAGTCTAACGCTTCTTCAATAGTCCATTTACCTTCTCCAGAAGAATGCATAACTCCTCTAAGGGCATCTAGATTAGCATCTTTATTAAATGCGCTTTGTGTTAGTTCCATTAACCATGAACGAATGACTGAACCGTTATTCCATAATTTGGCTACAGCTTCGTAATCAAAATCATATTTAGACTCCGCTAAAACTTCAAAACCCTCTCCGATAGCTGCCATCATACCATATTCAATGCCATTGTGGACCATCTTTGTGTAATGTCCACTACCAGCAGCTCCTGTGTAAAGGTAGCCGTTTTCTACAGATGTGTCACGGAAAATAGGTTCAACTATATCCCAAGCCTCTTTGTCGCCACCGACCATGTAGCATGCACCATTACGTGCACCAGACATACCGCCGGATGTTCCTGCATCTAAATAGAAAATACCTGCTTCTTTAAAATCATTGTAGCGTCGTACTGATTCTTTATAATGTGAGTTACCTGCTTCGATAACAATGTCGCCATTTTCTAGTAACGGTCTAATTTGTCCTAGAACCGTATCAACTACATTGTGTGGAACCATAATCCACAATACTCTTGGAGACTCTAAAGACTCCACAAGTGTTTCCAAGTTGGATGTTCCTTGTGCGCCATATGCTTTAATTTCTTCTACAGCAGCACCATTTAAATCAAAACCTACAACTTCATGGTTATTATCGATTAAATTCATTCCTAAATTTAACCCCATTTTACCTAAACCAACTAAACCAACCTTCATAAAAAATCCTCCTCATAACAGTAAAAGATATGTGTGTAATTAGTTAATATAAATGTTAATTTCTCTTTTCATAAGAGATTTAAATTATCCAATATAAATTTTAGATAAAAAGACGTTTTTCCTTTTCTAAACAATGATTGTCAAGTTCTTTTTCAAAAAAAACAGAGTTCCTTAAGTAAAAAAAATTGAAATTTACTTTTTTTCAAATAAAAAAAATCTATAATGGGCTCATAACTTGAAATTACGGAGGAAGCTACATGTCATTACAAACATTCTTAGATAATTATGACTTAGAT
>Ga0209463_1002202_pt1 | contig 10918 bp, 12 predicted proteins | sample AgamicMgSfrz_FD_187169 | JGI IMG/M metagenome (GOLD analysis project Ga0209463, IMG submission 187169) | Agave microbial communities from Guanajuato, Mexico - Mg.Sf.rz (SPAdes) (version 2) | ecosystem: Host-associated > Plants > Phyllosphere > Phylloplane/Leaf | place: Guanajuato, Mexico... | reverse complement strand
TTTAGAAAAGGGACATGGGGCCAAGGAATATGTCATCTACATATTTGTGAATATGATAGAACAGAATGGCGAGAGAAATTACTTTTTCGCAATTTTCTTCGATTATATCCTGAAGCGCTAAGAGAGTATGCTTCACTTAAAGAGAAACTTGCACAAATACATAAATTTGACCGACATGCTTATACAGAGCGAAAGGGGCCATTTATTAAGAAAATTATTGAATTGGCTAGAAGAGATGAGCAATCTTAATAAGCCTTAGCCTGATGAATAAAATCATGATATCCTCTTTAAGATTGCAATAAAAAAGGCTCCCGGAATACGGGAGCCTTGCAAAGGAACAGCTTATTTACCTTTTTTAACGATATTCACCGCTTCTTGTGAAACATAGAATTTACCGTTGCTTTGAACTGTTACTGTTTTAAGTGCTTTATCTTTACCTTTGATAGTGACGATATTTTTATTTACTGGAATTTCCGCAGTTGTTTTACCTTTTGTGACGATTAGTACAGGGTTGTTTTTGTCAGCTGAGTCAATGCTGACTTTTGCGCCTATTTTTTTGAAGGCAGATTCTGCTTCTACGAAAACTTCTTTGTCCAGTTCACTTAAGTTGAATCCTAACGCTTTTGCTGTAGACTTAGCGACATCTGTATTTTCAATTAAACCAGTTGGTTTGCCTGGTCCGTAAGAATACATGAATAAATCTTCACCTGTATGGCCGCCTGTTGTGAAGCCAAGATTAGCTCTGTTTGCAAGGAGCTGAACAAGGGTTTTGCTTAAGTCAGCAGATGAATTTAATGCTTTTGTTTCTTCTGCAGTAGGGTTGTCAATACCATACAATGCAGCAACCTCTAACACATTTGATTTATCTTTATTAAGCTGCTTTAATGCACCTTCTAAAGTCATTTCAGCTTTTTTCAATGGGTCAACATAAGCTGAGACTGGTGTAGAAGGATAAGAAGAGTTTGTATTTTGGTTTCCGATAGAAATTCCGCTGTTACCATGATCAGATACGGCAATAACTAACGTATTTTTATCTCTCTTTGCAAAAGCAACTGCTTCTTTTACCGCTTCGTCAAAAGCAAGTGTATCACTGATCATGCCAATTGGGTCATTGGCATGAGCTGCCCAGTCAGGCTTGCTTCCTTCCACAAACAGGAAGAATCCATCCTTGTCTTTAGAAAGCGTTGAAATACCTTTTTTCGTCATTTCAGCAAGAGTCGGCTCTTCAGGGTTTGTTTGCGGGCGGTCCATATCATAAGCTAATGCTGCTGGCGCGAATGTTCCCCACAATTTTTTAGATTTAGAGTTTAATAGTTCGTCACGAGTTTCCACCATATCATAGCCATTCTCTTCAATTACATCAACTAAATTTTCGCCGTCCTTACGGTTCTTTGCTTCTAGAGAAGTTTTACCTCCGCCTAATACAACATCCATGTTTTGATAAACTTGCTGTTCAGCAATACTGTCATAATCCGTCCGATGTGTTGCATGGGAAGAGAACGCAGCTGGTGTCGCATGTTGGATTTCTGATGTTGAGATAATTCCTGTTGCTTTACCTTCAAGCTTAGCGCCTTCTAATACGTTCGCCACCGGCTTAAACGGGTTATTGGCAAGAGAAGAATCTACACCAGGTGACGCTACCTTCTCAGGCAGAACCCCAACAAACTTGTCATTTGACTTATTGCCTGTTGCCATTGCAGTTCCGGCTGGAGCAGAGTCAGTTACTGCTGATTCAGCGGAATACGTGCGGACCCCGCCAGACAAGATTTCGTCCATTGCAAGAGGCTCCCCTTTATACCATCTAGAAAGGGTAGTAGTTGTTGAGCTAACGCCATCCTTTACAAGCACAATGACATTTTTTGCTTGCTGAGATTCTTTTTTTGCTTCTACTTTCTCATTTGCTGATGTGTAGGCAAACGTGCCAAGTGCTAACGAGCTTGCTAGAGTGATTCCCATAACCTTTTTATTTAGTTTCATGTTAATGTTTCCCCTTTCAATACTGTAAACTTAGTTTGTTTTGGATGAAGTGGAGCTGTTAATCTATTAAAATTATGTAATCACCCCTGGAAAGAATATAATCAATTGCTTATGAGTATAAATCAGCTAAGTTAATAGATTGTAAAGGCTGTGTAAATTATTGTTAATAACGGAGAAAATAGGAATAATTACTCACATGAATAAACAAACATTGTTATTTTGCAACAGTGCTTATTTCCTGCAATAAAATCCCTTTAGGTTTTTGAATCTTTTCAGCAATAGTAATATGCCCGCATAACCTATAGCAATCAGCAACCCTGCTTTCATAAAACTCACAAGTACCGCTGTGGAACGTGGAATCAGTACAGAAGAAGTTAAAAATCACGTGGAGAATGCCAGTTTCGTTTTCTAATCCAACAAGCTCTCCATAACAAATACTTTTACTGTAAAATGTAGCAGTCACTATTTTCTGATCTTGGCTATAGTGAAAAATAGAGTCATTTAAAAAATCAAGAGTGTTTTCCTGAGGTACTGATAAAAAAACTTTGCCGTTTAAGTTCTCCATACAATCCCTTCCTTTGATTGTTTTTTTTACAAATTCATATAGCTCCTTAATAAAAGTAATGTATGGAACGCATTTCAAGTCAAGGCAGTGTTTTGCGAGAAAAAAATATTTGACCTGGGAAGCGTTTCATAATTTACTATGTAAGCAAATGAGAAGAAAGTGAGGAGATCTTATGCTGGCACTCATCTTACTTTGTTTAATAATTCTTTGCGGCACTTATATTTGTATAAAAACAGCAGGAGAAACAACAGACATAACACCAATTGAAACATTTGATGACTATTTTATTGATTCACATACAAAATCAAAAAAAGATAAATAGAATTTTTGGAAAATGGACCTGTATGGTCCTTTTTTTAGTGAATTGACCTGGTACCCGTTTCATACATTACAATGTTTACATAAAGTGTATAATTTTGAGGCTAAAAAGGTGAGGATATGACCAATATTAGAGATTTGGCAAAAATGTCGGGAGTTTCTGTCTCGACAGTTTCTCGTGTCTTAAATAACCATCCATATGTGAGTGAGGAAAAGAAACAAGCTGTTTTAGCAGCAATTGAATCCACTAACTACAACAGAAATATCAATGCTGTCCATTTAAGCAGGGGAAAAACACAGCTAATGGGTGTAGTACTGCCAGTAACTGATACCCCTTATTTTGCGTTGCTTCTCAAGGGGATTGCCAAAAAAGCATTAGAAAATGATTATAAATTAGTTTTGTTCCCGACAGATTATGCAGAAGAAAAAGAGATGGAAGCGTTACAGATGTTGAAGGAAAAGCAGATTGATTCGTTGATTATTTGTTCAAGGAAATGTGATTTATCATTGATTCAAGAGCATATCCAATATGGAACGATAGTCCTTTGTGAAAAAATCCTCGCAAATAATTTCTCTTCGACCTTTATCGATCATTATAAGATTTTCTTCCAAGCATTAGAGTATTTGTATCAAAAAGGACATACTAGAATCGGCTATAGTGTAGGAAGGAAAACTGGTGCGAACAGTTCTTTGCGTGAACATGCCTATCTGGACTTTTTGAAAAAGTATGAGCTTCCGTTCTATTCTGACTACATTATGGATGATTGCCTGTACTTCGAAGATGGGGAAAAGGTAATGGAGAAAATGAAGAAATTCGATATACGACCAACTGCTCTCTTAATTACTAGCGATCAAGTGGCAGCAGGGATAATGATAGCTTGCCAGAAGGAGCAAATATTAATCCCGGATCAGCTTGCAATTATTGGATTCAATAATGAGCCTATCGCAAAAATGATGAATATAACCACTATTGCTATACCGCTTGTTGAGTTAGGAAAGAATCTATTTCTCCAAGCAATGCGAGGAGATCCATCAAATAAGGAAATTTCAGTGACGTTAATTGAAAGAGGGACCGTTTAGAACTTTAGGGTGTTATTATCCTGAAGTTCTTTTAATTTGATATAAAGCTTGTCCCCAACACGAAACCTTTTTGTTCCAGTAGCCGTAAATGAACCATCCAAGCGAATTGAGGTGGTAAAAATGAGTGATGATAAACCCTTTAAACAAGAAAGTCTTCGTACAAGAATATTCATCATCACTGTAGTTGCTGTAATGCTAATTGCTACCATCGGAATAATTACTGCAGGTTACTTCTTTGGGATCATCGGATTATTTAGGCTGTTAGGTGTACACTATGATTCTTTTGGAGCATTATTTTGGTTTATTACTGGCTATTTATTATTAGGGGCAGTTGGTGAATTGGTTACAAATGTCATGCGTATTTTTATGAGAAAGGCAAAAAAATGGTCTGGCATACAAATCAATGCTGGATTTCTAATTTTAACGTTTCTAGTAAATCTGATAATAATTTCTATTTTAGACAATATAATGCACTCTATTGAAATTGAAGCAGTCACACGGGTAATAGTATCGATTGCTTTGGCATTAATAGACTATATTATGGATGCAAAATTAGGCAGCGATCAGGAAGACAAAAAAAGATAATACAAATTTAATTATTATTTCCCATTTTCTTATGTGGTAAATACAATAAAATGGAAATATCTTATTTTTTAATAAAGAATTGAGAGTAACAGTGATTTGTTTTGAGTATACATAATCACTTTTTGAATAGTATAAGTTTTTCATAATAATAGGAGGAGTTTATGGCATTAGAACATGAATTTTATTTAGTTCCTAAGACTACAGATATACAGGAATATTTGCAGCATTCACACGACGAAAGGACATTCCTTGACTATGTTGTCCTTCACGATGATTTGATTTTGTATATAATAGACTCTTTACAGTGGATCCCATCAAAAAATCCAGGCAAACGGGCTGTGCCAGCAGATTATGGTATTAACTATCATGGTTTGACGCTTTTTGATAAACAATCAGCTATCCCACTAAGAAATGTTTTCTCTGCATGGAGAAATTTATTTGAAAACGCCCCTAAGATAATGAAGCTTACAGGCAGTTTTGTCAGGAGTGACAATGAAGAAGGAGAGTATGAAAGGTTAATCCTCGACCGAGATAGAGTAATTATACAGCTAGAAAGTATAATTGCAATGGCTGAGAAGTTGACAGAAGGTGAGTATTATATTTTTCATTACGGCATTTAAAGACTGTTTTAACAAACACTTTCATCAACAATAAGAAAGAGGATGAGTTGCGGTGTAATCCAATGTGTTTTATTCATATAATAGCCTAGAATGATAACATCTTTGTATGGTTCTTGTAATTATGCTGATACAGCTGGATTACATTTTAAAGTAATATATTTTTGCCCATTTCATTGGTCCTTCATGGCAATAATTCTCCCGCCAACATGGTAACGATCTGTATTCCATTCCTCTTGAAAATCATAAGTTGCGCCAAATAAATTTTTACAGTATTCCTTAATTACCTGAGAATGCAGTAGGAAGGACAATCTATCTTTATGGACAATAACAAGCTATTTATACATTTTAAAATTATAAACTTAAAATAGATCCTGGGCTAATATAAACAAATCGCCCGGGATCTTTATTGTATTTATAGTGTATATGACTCACCATCATCAGGGATTAATATATTGGAAGAGATTCCTTGTTCTTTTACAAAAGATTTCAATTCCTTTCTCGATAATGTCCAGTGGTTAACTGCTTCCATGTGAACGGTGATAATTGCTGCTTGAGGGGCAGCCTTGTAAACTTCATAGACATCCTTTTCATCCATCACTAGCGATCCGCCTTCAATAAATTGATTGTTCCCAGCATTAACTACAATAACTTCAGGGTTATGTGTATTGATTTCCATTACGACTCCTTCATACCAGACTGTATCACCTGCAACATATAATGTCCTTTCGCTTGCATGTTTAAAGACAACTCCGCATACAGGACCAGCAAATTTTAGAATTTCTCCTCTGCCATGCTCGCCTTTTGTTTTGATTAGCTGAATATCATTAAAAGAAGTATTTTCAGCTAATATTTCTAAATTATGAAATCCTGCTTTTTTGACTTCTTCAGCATCCTCTGAGCTTTGTACAAACATTTTAATATCCTTTGAAAGTGTGTTTTTGGCTATATCATCAAAATGGTCCAAATGCAAATGTGTGACAATGACAGCGTCAACATCTTTTAAAATGTCTTCAAGCGGAATTGGCAGGTTTACTAACGGATTTTTTTGATCTTGTCTTAATGAGTTGGGAAAAGGAGGATAGGTGCCTTTTTCAGCAAGGAAGGGGTCAATTAAAAACTTTTTCCCTGCATAATGGACGAGAATTGTAGCATTGCGAATCTGTTGTATATTCATTGAGAGTGCTCCTTTTATTGTTTATTTATGGTATAGGTATAGTTTATACTATGTCCATCAACTATTTACACAGCTAAAATCAAGTCTTTTAGCTGTTTTACTTGATAAATGAAAGGAGTTGGATTTGTTTGTTAGACAATACAGATCTACTTATCTTAAATGAGCTTTCCGTAAACAGCCGAATTACAATGAAGGAGCTTGGCCAAAAGGTGCATTTAACAGGGCAAGCAGCTTCGACGCGAGTTGCCAGGCTAGAGGACAATGGCATTATTCAAGGATATACCATTAAAGTGAATGATGTGAAATTAGGCTATTATATTCATGCCTTTATCAATATTTTTACAAAAAGCACCTATCATGAACCTTATTTAACCTTTATTAGTACACAAAAGAAATATATTTTAAATAATTATAAGATTAGTGGAGACAGCTGTTACATACTTGAATGCAAGTTTCCCTCTAACGACCAGTTAGATGAGTTTTTAGTTAGCCTTAATCAACATGCTAATTATAAATTATCGATTGTCATAAAGAAGTCTTGATTTTGCATTTGATTTAACTATGTAAATGAAAAAGGTAGGAGAGAGCAATGAAACGAGGAATCAGCTTCGAAATTCCTAATAACCATGGGAAGTTTCTTAGAGAAATTTTAAGTCCAATCGATATTGCTTCTTTCAATTGGAGTATTGATGGGGAATCCTATCTAGTGAAAAATGGCGAGCTAAAAGAACCGCTGCTGCCAGATGAGGTGATGGACGGTTCTGCTCTTGCTGAAAGGATAGAAAACAATTTATATTATAGTATATTTGCTGATTTAAAAGCTTTTCAGAAAGATAAGAAAATAAAAGAGATAGATACGTATGACGAGTTTTTGAAAAGTAACTGTCAATTGGTGTTATTATTAGTTGATTGTAGTTTCGTTACAATATATAGCAAAGACAGCTGTTCACTTGAACTTCTTTATGAGCATGCAAAATCACTTGGTTTTGATGGTCTCGAATATGTTACGGAGGAAAATGATGAAAGAATAAGGTTATCAGTTTGGTGAAAATAACTCTTGAGCTATCCATTTTCTTTGAACAAAATGAAAAAATCACAATTGTATCTTGTAGTTTTTAAACTATTTACTCTAAGTTTTCCAGGTTATCAAGAATGGTCAATGGGTTTCACTTTTCGGAACAATAATTTAGGCTGCGATATTCCATTAACTAGCTCCTTATAGACTGCTTAGCTCTGTTGCGAAATTTAAAACAATTGCTTTATAATTCTGCTGCTCGCGTATCTGCAAACTGCCAAATATATGTGCCGTTAATCTTAGGGTCATGTCGTTTTTAACCATCTATAAAATGGCATTTCACTTAGTTCATATTGAAAGATGCATATAAACGTATAGTAAAACTTTACAGCAAAAAACGCAGATATAAAAACCTGCGTTTTTTGAGTGAATTATTTTTTGGGACGGGTATTGTCAGTATTTAAGTTATTAGCTCTATATTTATCATCATCACTTGATGAATAAATAAAACTTATACCTAAGGCTAAGGAGCCAAATACGGAACCAGCAATGTAGCCTAGCGTATGGTTACCTATAAGAAAACTAACAATGGTTATTACTAATAATACTAAAAGCAAATAGAAGAACATTTTTCCCATCTCAGCACCCCTTACTTATTATATCAATAAAATGTTTGAATTTACAAAAAAATACTCTTTTGGATAAAACGCACTAAATTAATTAATGCAAAGCAATAGAAACCGGATTAAATGCTAAACCGATAAAGCAAGGGTTTTTATCGATAACCGAATGTTCATCAAGTTGAGTATAAATTTTTTATATTTCAGAGTAATATAAATGGATGGAGAATCATCTAAAGTAAACCTGTTGGATCACTAATTTAAAGCAAAGTGATTGAGGAGGAATAACAAATGCTAATGGTAACTGAAAATGTAAAAGGAAAACGATATAAACAATTAATCGACCTACTTTCCAGAAATTGCGATGTGTTTGCGTTTGTTGAGAATAGACAAATGATGGAGATTGAAGAAGAACGGCTTGCCTATGTTGATACCCTGATAGTTAATATAAAAGAGCATTTACTTGAAAGAAAGATTCAACGAGAATGGGAAACTACGAAACTTTCTGAAGCAACAGCATACATTTTTTATTTTAAGTTCAATAATGCTACAAGGCAATTCCTGAAGGAACATAGTAATTCCTTGTTTGACTGGCTCCATCCGGAATTACCTGAAGATTTAATGTTTTATCAGAATGATCAATGTATATTAGCTGGATGTTCACACGAAGGTTATTTTATGGTTGAAGAAGGATTATGGAGAAAATTTTTATTAAGTTAGATATTTATAAATAGGTCTTAACAATGCTGCAATAAAAAATAGAGCTGTCTTGCGGCAGCTCTATTTATTTGATTATTAACTATGGAGAAGAGTTGTTAAATCTATTGAAGAATTCTTCGGTGGGAAAGTCTATATTGGTGTGGAGTAGTTCCGACCAGTTTTTTAAATAACTGGATAAAATATGATACACTTTTGAAGCCAACGCTTTCACCAATTAACTCTATAGGTTTATTAGTCAGTTCTAGTAATTGGGAAGCTTCCTTTATTCTCCGAATAGTAAGATATTCTGTTAAACTACTCCCCGTTTCACGCTTAAAACTTCTTGAAATGTATGATTTCGATAAATGAAGTTCTTCCGATAATACTTCTAAGTCAAACGGTTCCATATAATGAGCTTCTATCCAGTGCATAATCTTTTCTGAATAGAATAATGGTCGCAATTCATTAATAGAGGCTGAATCTAGAATTATATCGTTCCTGTTTGTACGGATGCAAGAGAGCAATTGCATTAAAAAAAGGTGGCGGTCTTCTTCCCCATTGCCTGTATGTAATGATTTATTAAATATTTCATATACCTCATATATATAATCAAAAACATTTTCTAAATCAAAAGCCTGAAGTTCGTTCATACCATACTGTAACTTTTTTAACAAGGCATTAAGACCTGGAAAAAGGTTAAGACTCTTCTCCCCGAGAGTCCGTGTGTCAAAATGAAGAATGCTTCGCTCATAAGGAGTTTGAGGGGATACTTCCACATATACTTTATGCAATTGAAAGGGTTGAAAAAAGAAAAGCATTCCTTTTTTTATCTCATAAGTCTGCTGGTTTACAATTACACGTCCCTGTCCACGATATACAAATAATATTTCACAACCCTGATGCCAGTGATAATAACCTTGGAAATCCTTTTCAGAAATCCTGCGATAAACCCAATTAAACGGTTTAAGATCTATTTGTTCAAATAAATTATTCATTAATAATTCCTCCACATATAATCAATCATTGGAAAACGTATTATTTGAGTGTACAAGAATATATAGAACAATAGAGCGACATTTTTGGTTATCTTACAATCACTTTTAGAATAATACGTCAGTTATAATTTAGTAAAGAATTAGACTCTAAAACATATCGGAGGGTGAAAAATTGACAGTGGAATACGATGAAGTTCGGGAATATTGGCTACAATCCATGCTGAAAATTGCAAACCCAGTTCTTATGAATTTAAAGGATAAAACATTAAAAAAAGAAATGCCAGTTGAGATGAAGGAAGGGACTAATCGTAAGCAATTCACTCATTTAGAAGCGCTCTCCCGCATCCTTGTTGGAATGTCTCCTTGGCTTGAAAACAAAAGTGAAAATAAGGAAGAGGATGCTCTTCGTAAAGAATATTGTGAGCTGGTACGCTTAGCTGTTGATGCAAGTACAGATCCTAATTCACCAGACTATATGAACTTTTCTAATGACTTCCAGCCGATTGTAGATACAGCTTTTCTTGCCCATGCTTTTCTTAGAGCTCCGAATGAACTATGGGAGAAACTCAATGGTCGGGTAAAAAACAATGTGATAATTGTGATGAAAGCTACCCGGACACGGAAGCCGATTTTTTCAAACTGGCTTTTATTTTCTGCATTGATTGAGGCCTTTTTATACAAAGTTGGTGAAAAGGATTGGGACCCAATGCGTATTGATTATGCTGTTAAACAATTTGACCAATGGTATTTGGGAGATGGAGTTTATAGTGATGGACCTGAGTTTCATTATGATTATTATAATAGCTTTGTTATCCATCCTATGCTTGTAGATTTATTGGAAACTGTTGGTGAGGAATACAAAGAATGGTTTGAAAGAAAGGAAACTTTTATAGAAAGGTCAAAAAGGTATGCGGCTATTCAAGAGCGATTGATTTCACCAGAAGGAACATTTCCACCAGTTGGCAGATCCATTGCTTACCGTTTTGGTGTTTTCCAAACATTAGCACATCATGCACTTCGCAACGATTTACCTAATGAGTTAGCTCCTGAACAAATCAGAAGTGCGCTAACTCAAGTCTTGAAACGGACACTTGAAGCTCCTGGCACATTTACTGATACAGGCTGGCTTACAATAGGATTCTGCGGTCATCAACCGGAGATTGGTGAAGGATATATCTCTACAGGCAGTGTCTATTTATGTGCAGCAGTTTTCCTGCCATTAGGACTAGCAGAGTCAGAACCATTTTGGAGTAATCCACCGTTGGAATGG
>Ga0209463_1002201_pt1 | contig 10928 bp, 5 predicted proteins | sample AgamicMgSfrz_FD_187169 | JGI IMG/M metagenome (GOLD analysis project Ga0209463, IMG submission 187169) | Agave microbial communities from Guanajuato, Mexico - Mg.Sf.rz (SPAdes) (version 2) | ecosystem: Host-associated > Plants > Phyllosphere > Phylloplane/Leaf | place: Guanajuato, Mexico... | reverse complement strand
CATACGCCACATGATGAACTGTGGTCCGTAACCGAGAAGCCTGGCGTATACCGAATTCGGACCGGCCAGCTCAGCCCCAACCTTACTTTTGCTGTGAATACACTGACCCAGCGTGCGATGGGGCCCGCTTGTACGGTAAACGTCACACTTGACGGCAGCGGATTGAACGATGGTGATTATGCAGGAATAGGTTTTCTAATAGGCACTTACGGTCTGATTGCACTAACAAGGGATGAGGGACAGTTCTATCTTGTCATGCAGGCACGGGAAAGTCAGGATTCCAGCATATTCGGCAATTTGGTTGATCAGGAGCCTGCGACGGAGCATGCGCGAATTCGCGTAGCGGGACCAGTTGTTACACTCCAAGCGTCAGGCCAGTTTGAGAACAATCAGGATGAGTGTTCTTTTGCCTATCTCGATGGCACACATTGGAAGCCACTTGGCATTCCCCACAAGATGTTCTATAAACTGGATCATTTCATGGGCTGCCGGATTGCCTTGTTCCTGTATTCAACCCAGATCATTGGAGGAACGGCCGATTTTTCCGATTTTCAATACCGGATCCTCTAAGCAACTAAATACACGATGGTACGACTAAAGTCGCCTGATGGCGGCTTTTTGTACGGATATAGGCCAAGCTGGTTATATAATGATCGGATTCGGGATGATCCCCAAATAAATAGCATCGTTCATTCCAACAGAACTGGGGGCTAGTCGCTGTGCCTAATCAATGGAAGTACAGAACAAGATGGGCTTTAATTCTGCTCCTTGTGGTGTGCATGCCTGCAGGCTTTACAAAAGGGTTTTTGGAGCAACCACAGCCCGTCCCTGCTGGGCAGCAGGGACAACCTCTTGAAGAGGAAGGAAGATATGTTCCACCGATAAAAGTCACTTTTGTCAGGGAAACCGGGGAGGACCTGCAGCGAATGATCGACCAATTACCGGGTGAGAGTTTGGTGGATAATCGCTGGACTCGCTTATACGAAGAAGAGTTGGGCATTCAGATTCACTATGACTGGATTGCAACGGGTGACGTTTATAGTCAGAAGCTGGGGGTGTCCCTCGCTGCAGGCCGTTTCCCGGACGTAGTCAAAGTTAATCCTTATCAGCTCAGGCAGTTAAGCAACGCCGGATTGATTGAAGATCTGACAGACGTGTACAAGTCGCAAGCCTCTCCGCTTACCAAAAAAATATTGGAGGCTGAGGGTAGAGGTGCGTTCGACGCTGCCACAATTGAAGGAAGACTGATGGCCATCCCGGAATCGTCTTCTTCCATAGAAACCGCGCAGTATCTGTGGATCAGAAGTGATTGGCTGGAAGATATGGACCTGCAGCCGCCCAAAACGATGGAGGACGTCCTGCAGATATCAAAAGCGTTCACAGAAGGAGATCCTGACGGAAACGGTAAACAGGACACCTATGGACTTGCCATGACTAGTTATCTGTGGGATCCCGTCATGGGTGTATCCGGATTCATGGCCGGTTACGGAGCCTACCCGAACATATGGGTTAAGGACAAGGGTGGAAATCTGGCCTACGGTGGCATACAACCGGAGGTGAGAAAAGCGCTGGAAATGCTACAGAAGCTATACCTTGAAGGTCAGCTTGATCCCGAATTTGCCTACAAAAACGGAAGCAAGGAGTACCGACTGATTCAGGACGGTAAAATCGGCATGCTGTATGGTGAACAGTGGACCCCCTTCATGCTTCAGACTACGCGCGATACTGACACCGATGCGGAGTGGCAAGCTTATCCTCTTGTGGCGGAGTCAGGACGAGGCATAAGGGTCCCGCTCCGCTCCAATACAGGACAATACTTCGCGGTAAGGAAAGGATTTGCATATCCTGAGGTCATCGTAAAGCTCATGAATCTGCATCTGGATAAAAACTGGGGTGAGCAGGCCGAGTATGAAACCTACTACAATGATGATTCACGCGCTGTGTGGATGCTTTCGCCGGTAACACCCTTTCCAGGGACGAAAAACATGGATGCCTACAGAGCTATTCGTGACGCCAGAAAGAGCGGGGATTTCTCAAGCCTGGAGAACGAAGCACTTGCGATCCATAAACGAATGGCTGCTTATGAATCCGAAGGATTAAAGAGTGGCTGGGGATGGAAACAAACTTATGGACCCTCGGGGGCCTTCAGTATTGCCGACGGTTATGACCGAAACGGACAGCTTCTATATGATGAATTCACCGGCGGAATTACCGAAACCATGGTTGATCGGCAAATCATTCTTCGAGACCTCCAGCTTGAAGTCTACATGAATATTATTCTTGGTTCGCCTATCGAAGAATTCGATCAGTTCGTGGACGATTGGTATAAGCTGGGTGGAGAAGAAATTACATCGGAGGTGAATGTGTGGTTCAGAACCAATGCTGCAAGGGATCATTCAACGTTCGCCTCCTCGGATTAGCCCAAAATCCTATTTCAGCCTGTTGGACAGGAGGTGAAAGGATTGTTCAGAATTCCTGCCCAGTCGTGGCTTAACAGCATATTTGCAAGATTAATCATGACCTATTTGGTTTTTGTGACTCCTCTGATCCTTCTTGGAGTTTATCTATATCACTGGAGTTACGATACGGCAAGCCAGGAAATATCCCTGTCGACGGATCGGCGTCTGAACCAATTTGCCATGGAGCTGAACAGGGAGATTGAATGGATGGAACTGCAGCAGTTCGATATCGCTGAAGACCGCAAACTGAACCGGCTTGCCATCCTCTGGAACATGATGGATCAAGTGGAGAGACGTGAAACGTTGAATTACTTATCTGAACGATTGGCCGCTTTCAAGAACAGCAGTGCTTACATCAAGAACGTTTACGTACATATTCCTTCAGTCAACAAGAGCATATCAGCCGTGCAGGGCATTGATGACTTCGATCAGGATTCCTTTAGCTACTTTAGCTCAAATCATGTAGGGAAAGGCGTTCGCTTTACTGTAAAAGAAGACAACCTTAATCTTAGCGCCGTGCGACTATCAGGCAAGAGAGAAGAGGCCCCACTGTTTGTTGTCCAAGTGGAACTGGATACGGAGGAATTCCAGAATGAATTGTCACAACTCAATTTGTATCCCGAGAGTGCAACATTGCTGATTGAAGACCAAACAGGGCATGCCATCTCAGATCAGCAGCAGCGTGATGTCATTCTGTCAAGTCACCGTAAATATAGCCTTGCAAATCTGCATGAAAGCTTTCAGGTGAATGTGGAGGGGACCTTATATCATGTGAACCAGCTTCATATGAATACTCTGGGCTTGTCCGTAGCCACCTATTTGCCGGAGGAAATCGTAACCAAACCTCTCAGCAGATTTGTTCAATGGGCCTGGATTTTTGCCATCACTTCATTCATCGCCATTGCGGCGTATCTGTACTCCAGCTACAAGCTGATCCACATGCCGCTGCTGCTGCTTGTCAAAAGGTTCAAGAAAATGGAGGGAGGCGTGCTGGACATTCCAATCAACCATCATCGAAAAGACGAATTCGGTTTTTTGTACAGCCGTTTCAATCTTATGATCGAAAATCTCCGGCAGCTGATTGACCGTGATTTCAAAATGACCATGATGATGCAGCGAGCAGAATTAAGACAGCTTCAATCCCAGATTAATCCGCATTTTCTGTACAATAGCTTCTTTATTTTAAATTCCCTCGCCAGAACAGGAGATACGGATCGCATTGAACAATTTACGAACATGCTTGGCGAGTATTTCCGCTTCATCACCCGAAATGGGACAGATCATGTTCCCTTGAAGGAGGAAGTGGAGCATTCAAGAATCTATACGGAAATTCAGCAGCTGCGATTCTCCAGACGCATTAAGGTGGACTTCGGGCAGGTACCCCTGGAGATGGAACAGATTCAGGTGCCCAGGCTGATTATTCAGCCGATTATTGAGAATGCTTACGAGCACAGTCTTGAGAAAAATACAGATATGGGTCTTTTGCGCGTACATTTCTATATGAAGGAATCCTATATCGAATTTGTCGTGGAAGACAACGGAAACGAGCTGCGCATGGAAGATATTGAGCTCCTCCAAGAGCGGCTGCTGAATGAAACAAGTACAGATGAAATGACCGGATTAATGAATATACACCGACGCCTTAGACTGACCTATGGGGAAAAAAGCGGTCTTTTTCTCTCCAGGAGTGAGCTGCAGGGGTTAAAAGTCGCTGTTCGGATTCAGGCGGAAGGAAGGGGTAACGAATAACGAATGTATAGACTTTTGATCGTGGACGATGAGGAGATTATAACGGATAGTCTGTATGAGACGTTTGCCAGATATATGCCTGACAACCTTGACGTGTGCAAAGCCTACTCTGCTGCGGAGGCGTTATCTTGGATGCGGCGCTCAAGGATAGACATTGTCCTGACAGATATCCGCATGCCGGGAACAAGCGGCCTGGAGCTGACCGAGGAGATTAAGGCCCGATGGCCGCAATGCCGCGTTATTTTCTTGACAGGACACAGTGATTTTGATTATGCCTACAAGGCTTTTCAAATGGGCAACGTAAGGTATTTACTCAAAACAGAGGGCTATGACAAAGTGATGACCGTCGTCGAACAGGTGATCGAAGAGATTCGGCAAAGTCACACCATGAATGAAGTGCTGGAACAGTCTAGTGAGATTACTTCCAGATTAGCCGCGCTGCAGCAGGAGGAATATGTGCGTAAGCTTCTTCGGCAATGTAAGCCGGCCGGTTCAGCAGATGAGATCCAAGCTGAACTGACCCGAAGAAACATTGAATTGCAATCAGATTCCCCGGTGTTCCTGGTGCTTGGTCGATTCAACACGATGCCTGGAAACCCGGCTGATCTCGAACATGTTCAGGCATCCATTCGAGTGATCGGCTCTTCGCTTATCCGTGAACATGCGACATCTGCCAGCGTCACCGATCATTATGGCGATGCGGTCTGGCTGATTCAACCGAATAGAGAGAAAGTCAGCCCGGACGATGATTTTGTCACCTATGTCGAAGGTACATTGGAACTTGTACAAGAAGCTTGCCAGTCTTCCTTAGGTGTATCCATTGCTTTCGCATTAAGCGGACAGGGCTGTCAATGGTCCCAAATTCCAAGACAATACGAACGTTTGCGTCTCCTGCAATGGATGAAGATCGGGGACGGGGTATCCATGGTGTTAACAGATAAAACCGAAGAACCTGCAGTGGGGGCTTCCAAGGATTACTTCCGCATTTCAAGCCGGATCGAATTAATGATCGGTTATTTGGAAGCCGGCAGGTTCCAGTCTTTTTATGACGTCTTTGAAGAGCTGATCAATGAATTGCTGCAGCAGGACATGATCATGGAGCGAGCGATGGAGACGTACTATCACTTGGCACTGATGCTGTACACCACGTTCAATCGTTGGGGGCTTCCGCATGAGATCCCTAATCAGCGAAGCCTTCTTCATCTCGGAGATTATCGAAGTATAAGGGAGGCCGTACACAACCTGTACCAGGCAGCTGATCAGTTGGTTCAATTCAAACAGGCCAATGAAGCGGAACGGGCTAATTTGGTGACCCAAACGATATGCACGTACATCAAAAATAATCTTGAGAAGGATTTATCCTTGGTCCGACTGGCTGAATTGAATCATTTCAACCCATCCTATCTCTCCCGGTTTTTCAAGCAGGAAACAGGGATCAACTTGTCTGAGTTTATTGACGATTGCCGCATTCGAAGAGCCAAGGAGCTGTTGGCCCATACGGATCTTATGGTGCGGGAAATCGCGCTGCATGTCGGATATGAGTCAGCTCATTCGTTTACCCGTCTGTTCAAGAAGCTGACAGGCATGACGCCGCAGGAATACCGCGAATCCTTGCTGGTTCGATAGGGGAATCCAAGGAAACAGAAATGATTGAGACATGTTACAAGAGTCAATTATGCTTCCGTACATTTAGGATAGGTTAACTGTCTTCATCAGATGTCAAAAGGATCCGGATATGATAAAAACGCAGGAGCAGTTGCTTCTGCGTTTTTTGGTTTGACTGGAAGAGTTTCAAATCGCAAACAGATTCATGCATACCTATGCCGTATGGGTTTTCTGTCTTCGATAGGCATTGGGACTTGAACCGGTATACGATTTGAACTTTTTGTAAAACCAATCAATATCCTTATAACCGACCTCTACAGCTATTTCGTATATTCGCAAACGGGTTGAGGATAGAAGCTGCTTGGCTTTCTCCATACGCTGCTGAAGCAAGTAATCCGTGAAAGACATATTTTCCTCCAGCTTGAACTTCTGTCCCAGGTAGGCGCAATTGAAATGCAGCATATCGGAAATTTTCCTTAACGTGATTTCATCCCCCAGATGATCCCGGATATAGGCTTTGACAAGGCGGATGACATGACTGGAGTTCATTGCTTTTCCGTAGATTGGAATAGGGGATTTACTAGGTATACTTTGTTTTACTGGTTCAGAGCTCAGCCTGTTCTGCATTCCAAGTAAACTGTTCAGCAGATCAGAAGGACGGACTGGACCAGACAAATAGTCATTTACCTGATAAGCCAGTGCTTTCCGCACAAGTCGGTAGTGATCTCTTCCACCCAGTAGAAGGATTGGAATATCACTTGTTTTCCGTATGTGGTGACATAACCACAGCCCAGCCGTATCACACCGCTCCGTAAATACAACAACAATGACAAATTGCCTTTCAGACAATGCAGTCAGGGCTGCAGGAGCAGAATGGACACATTCACCGATCACATACTGCGATTTGTTATGGTTTAGCAGATGCTGAAGTTCTCTGCACCAACGGCGACTGTAATCGACAAGCAGCATATTGTACAAGAAGCATGACCTCACCTTCCTGAATTTCGTTCGGGCGGTTCATCTCTGGATAAAGGCATAATTTTATTATGGGAATAAAAGAAAGCGCATACAATGTGCAACTTTTTGCAGACAGTGCATTTCTTTACCAATTCACATTAAAAAGACAGCGTATCTCTTCAAAAGCCTGCCTTTCTATAATTTGACAGGGTAAATATCTAATTTTCATCAGGTTGTTTACGCTTTCATCCGAGAGATACACTGTGGGAGCAAACGACAATCAGGGGGGAAGACGATGAGAAAAAACAAGTTTATGCTGCTGAGCCTGGTATTCGCGGTCATGCTGTTCATTGCTGCATGCAGTTCTACGCCAACCGCACAACCTGAACCGGAGAAACCGGCACCTCAGGAGGAACAAAAACCTGCCGAAACGGAGCCCGAGAATGAAAACTCCACGCCGGAGATGGATTTTGATATGGGCGGCCGGACCATCAAAGTGGTTGCTTGGTGGGATATGGAGATTCAGGACAATAACCCGGACAATATTCAGCGCCTCGAAAATCTAGAAGCACTGAAGAAAAAACACAACTTTAACATCGAATATGTTTCCATCGACTTTGGTGAGTATCAGGAGAAAGTGGTGGCTTCCCTGATGGCAGGTGAACCGCTTGGGGACTTTGTAAGGCTCGGTAAGGATTACGCCATCCCCGCATTGACCAAACAGGATCTGTTGTGGCCAGTGGATGACTATATCAAAAACGACAAGGTATTCAACCAGAAAACGACCAAGGAATACATGCAGTACGAAGGCAAGGGCTACGGGTTTACCGAAGATCAATCTTCGTTCATTAATGGCATTTTCTACAATCGGACCCTTATGCAGGAACTGGGCTTGAAGCCATTGCAGGAATATGTGGATGCCGATGAATGGAACTGGGATACATTCCTCAGCGTCGCAAAAGAAGCAAACAAGGATCGAAACAATGATGGCAAGCTGGATACGTGGGGACTTGCTCAGACGGGCCTTCTTGAACCCATTTTGTATTCTAACGAAGCTTCTCTGACCAAAGAGGATAAGCAGAACCTGGAAGATCCGAAGACCAAAGAAGCGCTGAACTTCCTGTCCAAACTGGCAACTGAGAAAGTCGGCAGAGCTTCAGAAGGCGGCGACTGGACAGAACCATCCACCTTCTTCCGTCAAGGTAATACGCTGATGTACGCAGGGGCAATGTACGAGGTGGAAGGCATTATGACGGATATGAAGGATTATGATATCGGCTTTGTACCTTTTCCCAAAGGCCCAAGTGCTTCGGCGTATCACTCCGGTGAGTCACGCTACCAAGCAATTACAATTCCTAAAGCGGTGGAGAATCCGGAACAACTGATGTACATCTGGGAGAAAATTAACGAGATCGATTCGATCTACGAGTATCCCGGCCAATCCACGCTGGAGACACACCTGACGGATGAGGCGGACATCAATAACGCCAGAGAGGTTGCAGAGGGCATGCTTGTACTCGACCATAATACATTCCCGTCCTTGCCATTCTGGGACTTTGATGCGGAGCTTAAAGAGGGCGTATCCGTATCTACGCTGATTGAGAAATACAAGGCTCCCTTCCAGGCAGCGATTGATGAGGTATATAAATAAGCACCTACACTACACACGGGCAGAACGCATCAGTATCGGTGCGGTCTGTCCCGGTTAGTTAGTCAACCGTTTTATGGTCGCTACGCTTACAGGAAAGGGGATACATTCGAACATGCGGTCACGTAAGAAAATGGGGCTGATTCTGGTGCTTGTCCTGGCCTTAGTGTTCTCGATCTGGACGATCTATCCATCGCGTGATCAAAGCACGGGAACGGTACATGCGCTCGAAGATTTTGAAGCGGTCTCGAACACGGACGATGAAAGCAGCTATGAACATTATCTGAGCATGCATGTCAGCAGCGCCAAGCCGGATAACGTCATACGAATTGAAGGCGAATCTTATGTTCAGGCGGAAGGCGGAGCGTTCGAAGTTGTACAGGGATACGAGGGATTGGATGGCAAAGCCGTCATTACGCCTGAAACCGGAAGCATTCGCTGGGATGTGCCCGTTCAAGCGAATGGTCTGTACCATGTCCGCATCCACTATTATCCCGTTGAAGGCAAGAGTTCAGGGATTGAACGCAGGCTGGAGCTAAACGGGCAGGTTCCATTCAGGGGTGCTGACGTCTTGCTGTTCGACAGGGTGTGGGGCAATCGGGAAGAAGACATCAGGCGGGATGACCGCGGCAACGATCTCAGGCCGAGACAGGTGGAACACCCCGAGTGGCAGCTCGCTTCCTTCAGGGATAGCGCAGGTTACTTCGAGGAGCCGTTCCAATTTTATTTTGAAAAGGGTACACAGGATTTAACGCTCACCTCGCTAAGAGAGAGCATGGCCATTGATTATATCGAACTGTATCAGGAAGAGGACGTCCCTTCCTATGCGGATTTGCAGGCAAGTTATGAGACACGTGGCTTGAAATCGGCTGGTCCTGTCATGCTGAAGGTTCAGGCAGAGCAGGCAGCGAGCAAGTCCTCGCCGACACTTTCACCCATCTCGGATCGATCCAGTCCTTCATTGGAGCCATATCACGTTTCGAAGATTCGGATTAACGCCATTGGTGGAATAAACTGGAAACTGCCGGGTGAATGGATTGAGTGGGAGATTGACGTGCCGAAAGACGGGTTATATCAGATCGCGCTGAAGGTGAAGCAGGATCAGCTGCGCGGCATTTATGCCACTCGCAGTCTGACCATTGACGGCAAGGTACCGTTCAAGGAAATGAAACGCATTCGTTTTAATTACAGTCCTTCCTGGCAAACGCAAGTGCTTGGAGCCGGAGAAGAACAGCCCTATCAGTTCCATCTTGAAAAAGGGAAACACCGTATTCGGATGACAGTCACACTGGGTGATATTGCCCCGCTGCTTCGTACGGTGGAGTCCAGCGTGCTGGAGCTGAACGAGATGTACCGCAAAATATTAATGATCACTTCGAACCAGCCCGATCCGCTGCGGGACTATCAGCTCGAACGGCGTATTCCGGAGATGACGGAGGTGTTTGAACGACAGGCGGATACACTTAGCTCGGTCGCAGCCTATCTGGAGCAGGCCACGGGTGAACAAAGCGATAAAGTTGCGATTCTGAATGCAATGGTCGTTCAGCTTAAGGATATGGTGGCCAGACCGGAGACGGTACCGAAACGATTGGATACGTTCAAGATTAACGTGGGCGGACTAGGCACCTGGATTCTGACCGTGCGAGAGCAGCCCATTACGATGGATTACCTTGTTGTATCCCAGCCAGGTGGTTCGCTGCCGGATGCAAATTCTTCGGCCATCCAGCAAGTAAAGCATGAACTGGGTGCCTATGTGGCTTCCTATACGGAAGATTACGACAGTATCGGCAACGTGGAGCAAAAGAAAGACGCGATTACCGTCTGGATTACAACTGGACGGGACCAAGCCCAGGTGCTTAAGGGTCTGATCGATGATTCGTTTACCCCGGATACCGATGTCTCGGTACAATTGCGGCTTGTTCCGCCTAACATTCTGCTGCCAGCAACGCTTTCGGGGGAAGGACCGGACGTGGCCATGCAGATGGGCGAGGACATTCCCGTGAACTATGCGATGAGAAATGCAGCAGCGGATCTGAGCAAGTTCCCGGACTTCGAAGAGATTTCCGGACGTTTCCGTGAAAGCGGACTGACGCCTTACCGTTACAATGACGGGGTCTACGCGCTGCCGGAGCAGCAGCACTTCCCGATGCTTTTTTACCGTAAAGATATCCTGAATGAGCTGGGCCTTGAACCGCCGAAGACATGGCAGGACGTCTATAACGCCATCGCGGTGCTGCAAAAACACAACATGGAGTTCTATCTGCCGATCGAGGATACGCTGAACAATGCAAACCTTGTACCGAACTCCACTTTTGCCATGCTGTTGTATCAAAATGATGGCACCTTCTATACGGAAGATCAGAAGAAGAGTGCACTGGATTCGGAGATTTCAATGGATGCTTTTAAGCGCTGGACCCAGTTCTATACCAATTACAAATTTCCGCTCAAGGCAGACTTTCCAAACCGGTTCCGTACAGGGGAAATGCCGATTGGCATTGCCGATTATACCA
>Ga0209463_1002200_pt1 | contig 10929 bp, 3 predicted proteins | sample AgamicMgSfrz_FD_187169 | JGI IMG/M metagenome (GOLD analysis project Ga0209463, IMG submission 187169) | Agave microbial communities from Guanajuato, Mexico - Mg.Sf.rz (SPAdes) (version 2) | ecosystem: Host-associated > Plants > Phyllosphere > Phylloplane/Leaf | place: Guanajuato, Mexico... | reverse complement strand
TTAGCTGTCCATGTAACGGGGTCAATTGTCGTATCCCCTGTTAACCAAGGTCTCGGAGTTAATGACTCTAAATATGTTTTTAAATTACTATAGGTTGTTTCAAAAGCTGTATAATCCGCATGAGTTACTGGAATACCTGAAGCTCTTGCTTCTGCTCTTGCTAAATAAACTTGTCCGCCTTTTGCAGTATCAATCGTTGCAAGAGTAGGAAGAATTTGTCCAGAAAGAACATCACCTGTGATTTCCATTAGAATTAATTTAATATTTGCTTTTTCACCTGAAGAAATGATACCGTCACTTCCTGCTTTATCAGCAAAATCTTTTAGTTTTTCTACGTCTTGATAAAATGATGGATCTAATGAGGAAATAGATAATGATTGTTCACCCCAATTAGTCCCGTCCCAACTACTTAATGTATTAGGATCTTTAGTTGTGTCAATCCAAAGTGCTCCTAATGAAGGGTCAGCGGGCGGTACATCTGATACGATTGCATCGTTAATGTCAACAAGTGATATGTGCCCAGTTGCTAATACTTCCATATTCTTCCCTTCTTTCTGATTTATGTTTTATTAAAAAAAGTAATAGACTACTTTGTTTTACCCAATCAAAGTAATCTATTACATTATGGAATCGCAACACCTAATTATTAATAATCTGACATAGAAATGTTGCTCTTTGTTTTAAATCCTGTCTGGTAATTGGTACTTCTTTTAATCCGGCATGTGTCTGATTCCATGCAGTATCCTCATTACCATCTTTATCTACTCTTCTCCATAGAAACTGACTGTTTTGTAACTGGCTTGTTACGTCAGTAGATCCTTTGTACACCTGAGCCTTTAATGTCGTTGAAACAACACCTTGTTTAAAGAACATTCCATTTGTACTTATTATTTCTACACGATAAGGCGTTCGTTTTTCTATTTCTTGAAGAAGTTCACCGGGGCTATAACCTGGTTCGAACTGTGTATCTGGTCCAATCTGAATCATTTTGGCTTCAATCAAACCAGTAGTTATTTGTTCCGCATGTAATTCTCCTGTATAGAAACCATCTTCAGTCATGAATGAACCGTCACCAGTCCACTCTGTTACGATGTTTCCTTTTTGAAGCATTGGTCTACAGAAATAGGAATCTCCATTTTTAGGATGATAGATTCGTAAACGAACTCTTGTTGTTCCTGCAGGAGCAGTTTCTGTAACACTAATACGTTTCCATATATCATTTCCTGTTAAGATGGATGTGGTGATTTTAGATGTGATACGAGCGGAGTCATTGTGGTATTCGATTTCGACTCTAGGATGTCCACCATCATAACCGGAGAGATTTTTTGTGAGGACATATACAGAAGCGGAGTAGTTTTCCCCTGCACTTGCGGGAACAAACTTAGAATACGCACTTGAATTCTGCAGAGGTTTTCCAGTAGTAAATAAATGAAGACTATTTGTTGTATTTAAACGAACAATTTCACTTACTCCAGAAGTACTAAAGTTTGAATCAAGAGTCCAATCAATTGTCCCTTTTCTAAATGTTGCATTTGATACTAAGTTTCTACTCGTCATCTGAATAGAACCAGCAGTCACTTTGTTAGCGCTTAATGTTTTGATATGAGCATCTGTGATACTGGCTTGTGCGATTTCAGCTTCACCAATAGCACCTTTTCCAATAACCCCACTACCTGCAACAATAGAGTTTGCTTGTAAGTGATTAGCATTAACAGACTTTGCTGCTATCTCTCTAGCGGTAATAGCATCAACTACTAGTCGGTCACCTTGCAAGGAATTTTGTAAAACCTTGTCATTGTCTACCGCTCCGTCTTCAATTTTTTTATTAGTAATTGCCCCGTCAGTAATACCCTCTTCCCTTACACCATTATGGTCTAATAGGATAGTAGTTCCATCTGCACCACGAACACGGAAACCAAACTCTGATCCGTCTCCATTGACATCACCAAGAGAGATACGTTCAATTGGAGTTGCTTGGTCATCAAAAACTTGCAATCTGTTATTCGTGATTTTTAATCGCGCACCTGGACCTTGTAAGGTTACTAATGAGGTATCAATTGTACCTGCTTTAATTTTAGCGGCTGTTAAACTAACAATCTTTGCATCTGTAATACTAGCATCTGCGATTTGTACGGAATCAATCGTACCTTCACCAATAATCGCTCCATCAATAAAAGCATGTTCGATACTTGCATTAATTGCTCCAATTACAGAAGCTTGTAATCTATCGAAGTCCGCACTTCCTGCTGAGATTTCTAAAGCTTCGATTAATCCGGCTGAAATGTTTTCAGCTTTTAAGGCACCAATTTGCGCAGCATCGATTTTCGCTTGTCCTGCATAAAGGTTAATAGCCTCAACAACCATACCTTTAATATGACTTGCAGTTAAGGTACCAATCTTTGCAGAGTCAATTACAGCAGTTTCAATAGACGCGTTAATTGCTTCAATTACAGCTGCCTTGATATGGTCTGCATCAAGTTGACCGATCTTTGCTGAATCAATTACAGCCTCTCCTGCATATAAGTTAACAGCTTCAATAACTGCCCCCTTAATTTTATCTGCTGATAGTTCACCAATAACCGCATTATCAATTTTTACTTGTCCAGCAGAAATGTTTGAAGCATAAATATTGATTGCGTCAATAACATTGGCTGCGATATGTTCTGCTGATAACTCACCAATAACAGCAGTATTGATTTTAGCTGTACCAATATAAGCGTTAATCGCTTCAATAATATTGGTCTTGATTGCATCAATGTTAAGTACACCTGATTTAATAGATCCCGCATCAATGTAGTCAATAACACCACCGTGTAAGAAGTCATTTCCTGCAATTGCATCATAACCACCAGGACCATTCTTAGCTACAGCCGCAGGAGAGTTATTGATTGCCCTAATAACTGTATCCTTAATTGAATCCGGAGTTGCCCCGCTCCCAGTTAACCCAGCAATTTTCGAATAATGAATCAGGTGATTATTATCATTAATTGCATCAACAAGAGTTTCAATACCTTCAGAACCATAAATGGCACTTGCGAAATCAATTGCGCTACCAGGAATTTGTTTGTCTTGCCATGTGTAGATCGAAGGGTTTAACCCTACTCCTTTTACGTAGCATTCGTTTTTCACTTTATCGAATACAAGACTTCCTTTAGAGAAAGAACGTGATGTAGCAGTTGCTTCTTCTACATAAACTGGATTCTGCGCTTTCCATTTTCCTAGTTCAAAACCATGAAGGTATCTTTCTACCTTCTCATTTAAAGCGTATCGACTCTGAGGAACGAGGCTGTATCCATCTAAGTTGTATAAAGTAGATAGCATTTTTCCGTATAAATAAAGCTTATTATTATCGTTACTTGCATCTGCTGTATCTTCAACGAAGATTTGAATACCTCTTTCTTTTTGAGCCTTGTTTAAGTTGAAAACAACGGAAGGAATTACAATAGGATTGTTTTTAGCACCATTTAAAACGAATACGTCTTGTGCTAAATAAATGTCATCTTTCGATGTTTTAAGGTTTGCTTGTTGAGGGTTATTTTTATGGGGTTTGTTAAATAACGTAGTTTCTATTTCACCTGTAACAACAGCTGCCATTCCTTTTGCATGAATGTATTGAAGAATTTGGTTTTGTTGCGCTCTGTTCCATCCATTTTCAAATCCAAAATTAGATAGTAAGATTCCATGAAAACCTTTAGATTCAAACCATGTTATATCAGCTTCAATGTTATTTAAAACAACATTTGGGTAATTGATAATACCATATAGTAGCGTTCCACTCTTCTTAACTTCATCTACAAAGAAATTAAAGTTAGTAGATTCTTCTTTATTAATCATGACATGAGGAATGTAACTAAAAGCATTGATTCGTTTTTCGATAGAATCATATGTGTTAATAGATGCACCTCTGTAGCCTACGAATAGAGGGCTACCAAAATCAGATATGGTTGCTTTATCTACTTTTTTATTAAGTTCACCTGAAACTGTGCTTCCTAGCTCTTTAAAGTTAATGACGCGTTCTATCTGTTCAATAGACTCCTGCAGTTCATTAACATCTTCAGACATGACGTAATCACCATTAGGATCTCCGTCATACTGAGCATCCTTTTTACGGACAAACTCAGAATAAGGCACAGGGAAAATCAATTCCTTTTCCATACATTCACCTACTTTGTCTTTAATATGTTTCTTTTATAACCATTACAAATTACTTTTGCTATAAAAAACGGGACGGAATTATCCGCCCCACTGGTTAATAGTTGCTTCCTATTTTCGGTTGCTTTTCTATAATTCCATTTCGTCCATCACACTTCACCCATTTACGTAAGTTTTGATCATAGATTTCAACTTCAAAATGAGTAAGGTTCGGATCATCAACATAGCTCCACTGTAGGTGGGTTGTATCCGTCTCCTTGTCATAGTACTGGAACACTCCTAATGGATAACTCATACTAATCACTCCCATTCAATAATGCAGTACGTTCCGTAAGCTACATACTTATCAATAACTTCTTTTGCGTATTCTTCTGATAAGTTACCGCCGTATTCAGTTAGAATCGATTTAGGAAGTGTGACAATTAGAACACCATTTCGATAGAATGCTTTTCCATCCCAATTACCAATGTCCCAATAACGTTGTCTTCCTTGTACTCTTTCATCAACTGTCTTAGTTGATAACGACTCAGAGATACCGCCACCACGAGTACGTGCATCCATAACAACTACATCTTTAACGCTCGTATGCTCTCTTACTTGAACCTTAGCAAGTAACAAGTACATAGGATTAGATTGCTGAATGTTTCTCCACTCTTCTCTACTGAAACAGTGACGAATAGAGTTTCCATTTTCGGAATCTGGAACAATGTAAATATGGATAAGCTTGTTAAGAAGCTTTGAAGATGGAACATTCTTGTACTCCACCTTTTTAACACCATTCACATAAGTTGTCATCGGAAGAGTTGAGTAATGTCCTACTGAAGGATTGAGGTCCAAATGAAGGAATGTTCGAAGTGTTTCATTATAGAAGCCTTTGTATTCGTAGAAGTTATCGAAATAAGAATACTTAGCAAATAAATCATCTTTAAACGAAATGTTTTCTCTTAAGAAGAAGATTCCGTTTTGGATATCATAATCATTTGCTGCTAGCTCTTTGTTTTCGAAATAACCATAGTCTGCATATACAGGCCCAACTGGTTCAAATTTAAAGACTACTTTTCCTTTTTCATAATCGATTCGATAATTTGTAGCAGGAATCGTATTAGCGAATGTTGCCTTGCCTTTGGTAGTTTTTAGAACTGGCACCGGTTGGATTAACCAGTTTTCTTTTGAACCATACATGATTACTTCTTTCGTAACCGGATCGATACGTTTATTCTCCAATAAGTCGTTAGACATTTTTGTATTTTTATAGATTCGCTTATACAGGCGGAAGTTACGATGTTCATAAGTAGCGTACACTTTACCAGTTATATTTCTACCTGGGAAGAAAACAGTACCCTCGTCATGATTAATCTCGAATGGATACTCTTCGAAAATCTCCAAGATGTTGCCATTGTTTGCAGCATCTATAAAGATGTGAACCTTGTCGTTACGAATCCAATCTTTTTGTTTAGCTCGGAACAATGTTCCTGCAGAATTCGCTAAGCCCTCAACTAAAAGCTGTTCTTTTTCTACAGAGCCTTGGCTTACATACAGATTATTGTGAGGTACTTTTACTGTAGAAGGAGTAATGTACTCCATCTCGTTCTCTACTGTCATAATTCCGATAGAAGGATTAAAGATTTGAGAAGCGTATTCGTTGACTTGATACTTCTCTTTTTTCATAACTCGTTCTTTGTATTGATTCATTACAGCAAGATTATTACTAGCATGTAATTCTGACCATTCTTTATATCCAAGGTCATCTTTAATGAACTGTCCGTTATGAATTTTTAAATACCAGTTCTCTTTCGCATCCTTTGTTTGAGGAAGTTCACTATAGATACGACGATCATCAATTAACTTCAATCCAAAGTTTCGTTTAGACGCTCTTATTGTTTCGAATCCAGTTTCAACATGAAGAACAAAACTTGGTTTATCTGTTGCCCAGAAAATATCTTTATGGCCAATAACAAGATCTCCACTGTAGAACCATTCCATGCCTGTTTTACGGTCAAACAGTTTTAGGTTAACTAAATTGTTTTCCTCTAAGTTTTCTGAACCAAGTGAAATCTTGTAGAAGATTTTGTTCTTGTCATACCACTCTTTCCCACTTGGTACTGGAGGAAGCAGCGTATGTAAGTAGCCTAGATTCTTTAATCCTTCTGTTTTACGAATTGATTTAGAATAAGCAACTGGTGGTCCATACATTCGCTCATAACGACCAAACTCTAGTCCTGTTCCTGGGTCTACTCCGTAGGAAATCCACTGATGAATAAATGGCATAATCGTATATGTGAATGGAATTTCCGGTGTAGCTCTAGTAATGTCTGCATTTCCAAAGCCTTCTGCTTGAATATCAATCGTTGTAGCATTCGGTTTAATACTGAATGCATAGAGAGTTTTCTCTCCTTCATTCTGTGCAACACCTCTAACTGCTCCGATTGTATCTAATGTAACATCATCAAAGCTTGCTTTACCGAAACCATTTCCATCTACAAACCCTAAACGAATCTTAATTTTTTGGGGTTTATCGATGTGGAAATTCGTTTCTAACTTAACCCAATCTTTTTTCCCTGTAATAGAAATAGAAGAAGAAATTTTTTCACCCTGTAAGTTATAAATACCGATTTTAACACCATCTGTTGTAATCCCTCGTACTTGATCAATTGTTGCCCATACAGTCACCTTGTAATCATCAATAGATAAATAGATATCTTCACTTTCCCAAAAGGCATGAGCTCCTGTTGTTCCGTTTGATGAGTCTAAGGATACCTGACGAACACCGAATAAGCTTTTTGTGGAATCATGTGTGAATGTAACTGTTTGACCAGCTAACTTCTTTGTATTCCATGAAGGGATTGCATTTACTGTATCAGTTGTCCAAGAAGTAATAGGCTGTCCACCTGAATCTACTTGACCACTTTCAAATCCACTGTTGTTAATTGGAATTGATTTATCACCATCTACAGCATGTTCATACACTCCTGTAGCATTATAGAACCAAGGTTTGCAGTAGATTTTCACGTATTCTTTACAGTTCTTATAAAGGATTTTTTTTGCGACAATTTGATTTGCATTGTAATCACTTCTGTCATTAATATAAACATCCGTATTGTTCACTTTGTATTCCTGAGCAAATAAATTATCTCGGTGATATACGAAGTCATTTCTCCAAGGAGTAAACACCCATTGTTCTTCTGAATGATAAAGGATCGAGTTTAAAACAAGGTTTACACTTTCTTTTTGGTTGTGGTAAAATGCTCTGAATATTCCACAGTTAGATACAAGAACAGTACCTTTATCAAACAGTGATTTCTTAATAATTGAAGGGCCACCATTTAAGTGTTTTACAATTGTATCCCACTGGGTACTTTCCTCATCTTGTCCAAATAAGATAGCCGGAGAAATGTCCGCATAGCCTAAAGCTCCAACGTTTTGAATTGGTAGCAAGCGACTAATGTATGGAGAGTCTTTTTTAATTTCCTTAACTCCAAATTCATTGCTACTTGACGAAAACCCGATATCAGAAATAAATGTATTCCCTTTGCTCGTTTTGAAATCAAGAATATTAATTCCACTACCAGCATTATCTATCCAAATCGTACCGCCATTTTTTAAGTAATGCTCAAACTTGTCTTTAAACATAGATAAGTCGGCTTTACCGTAACCAGTTATAACGAGTAAATCATAATCCTCATAATGGTGATCTGGCATATCAAGGTTAACTGCCCAATATCGAACATCTTTTTTCAAAAGATCTACTTCTGTTGGATGGGGGTTTTGTAATTCTATATATTTTGGAAGCGACAGGTGCTCATTGATTGTCTTACCAATAGAAGATAAATTTTCAACATTAACTACCGATTGAACAAAACTAAATCCAATGTTCATCTTACCTGGGTTTGTTTCACTTAATTTGGTTTTCAATTTTGCTTCGACGCGATGTTTAAATAGTTGAGGTGTTCGTGTTTGATAGTTTGCAATCATAACATCAGATGTTGCATAGAAAGAGAAATCATTCCCCTTCTCCTCAATTGCATAGACTTTCAAATGTTTGTATTTATCCGGATTTGATTCCATTTCAGAAACAGTATCTTTAAATTTGTCCATTGTTACTTGTTCGAAGAATGGATATGCGTTTAGGACTTCTTCCTTTAATTCGCTCTCTTTACTGTCATTTTTGTAATTAGGATAAACTACTTTGTATGTAACATCTTTGTTGTTACGGAAATTTGTAAATACAACAATACGGTATACAAAGTTGTCTTCACGAATTAATTGAACCTTAAACACATCACCGTCCTGTAACGGTCCACTGTTTGCTTCTATGCGTATACTATTACCTACATAAATTAAGTCATTTCTTTTGTCTATCACAACTTCTTCTAAGGGTATAGCTTCTTGTTCGGTCTCAGAAGAGAAGCCACCTAGATAAGGAATAACTTGAGCAGTTCTTGCATCGAAACGTCCCTTCAACTCCATTTGATAGAATACTGGTTTTGGAGTATCTTGACGGTTCTTACGAATAGTAAATTCATCGGTTACATAAACTGCATCTGTAGGAAAAATAGCTTGTCCGGATTCTGTTTCCAATAAGAATTTATTGTTTGGATAAACCATGTAATCCTTCTCTATAAAATTAGATAATCCGTTTTCTTTAATTTGAGAAGAAACATCTTCTAATAAGATGTTCTCCTCAGGTGATACAGATTTTGATTGTACATATGCAAGGTTTGCACTATTCTTAGGAACTTTGTTACCAATACGAATAGCATACCCGCGGTTTCTTTGACCACTACGAACAATGTCTTTATGAGGTTGCAGCTGCATGGTTTGTATCCTCCCATTCTTTCAACTTGTTTAAGATAACAGTCAAATCATTATCTTTCTGGTTTGTTTCCAAGACTAAAATCTCATCCATTGTAACGCGACCGTCTTGATTAAAATCTAAGATGGAGAAAAGTACTTCATCTTCATATTTCTCTACACCTTCATACATAAGAAGGTAGTTGATGATTTTTGTTTTTGCAGTTAATAAGTTCTTTTCACTTTTAGTTAATTGAACCTTATCTGGTTTTGATACAGGGCTAAGTAACATCTTGTAACAAACACCGATATTGTTATCTTTATCTGTAATCCAAATATAATCTTCTACAATCTCACCTGCACGCTTCACTTGAATATATGGAGCATGGTATTGATATAGATATTGCCCTGAACGTTTTTGTGCTTCAACTGCATCTCTTGATACATGTCTAGAAACAAATCCTTTAGAAGCAATGATCTCTAAGTTGGAGTGAGATAAGAAGTTTCCTTGATAGTCAAGTGGCTCGATAATGAGTGTTGAGAAGCTCGCGCCATCTGCATGTAATCGGTCTGGCGTAGCCGTAATTCTAAAGCTATCTGTCTTATTTATTGTGTTTGTAATATATAAGAACCCTTCATGATTCTGATTTTGAATTGGATTCATATCGATCATTGTTGCTAGCTTCTTCGGTTCACCATAACGGTTTCCTTCTTGATACACAATTCTTTTCCCGCCATCGTGTTTAGCGAAATCAATTCGATAACCATCAACAGCTTTGATATTGTAGTCAATTGTGTAAGTGTCATTCACTTGGTACGTTGCATAGAGAGTTTTGTTTTTTAGTACTGCCTTCCTGTTTGTGTGGAAAGAGAAGTAAAATCTTTTACCATCTATTCGGTAAGGCTCACCTATTTTTTCTCCATCCTCTGTACGGATAGCAATATCCCTAAATTGTTCATCAAGATTATTGTATGCAACCTCAATGTAATCACTTTTACCGTCATACTGGAATAGTTCTTGATTCCACGTTTGATATGCTCCTGTCTCATGATTAAAGAATGATACTTTTTGTAACGTGTCTCCATTCTCTTTTTGAACTAGAATCGGTGAATGATCAATTGGAGCTACAGGGATTTCAGACCAAGTAACATTCTGGCCACTTATTCCTCCATCAAATAAAGATTGCATAACTGCAAAAGGTAGTTGTGTTTTAATGTTAGAAGTAGCTGGTAATTTGTTATTGAACAGTGCCCATTCTTCTAAGATGACTTCTTCCTGAATAGGTGTTTCTTCATTTGCGAAAATCAATTCTTGAGGAGTTGTAAGTAAAAGTCCTGTATTTAAAGCTTTCGCATTTTCACCATTAATAGTTAACTCAATACCTTCATCATTCCAACTACAAAGGAATTCATATGACTTACTTCCTTCAAGTGTTTTAGGGATAGTAATTGAACTTGCACCAACGGTATAGACTAAATTAGTTCCACGTACTGCAAGTGATAGTTCATTTGTATCTGAACGGAAAAGGGTTTGATCTCTATCAATGCGGTTTTTGGTAGTTAGTTTTAAATAGATACTCCCTGCTTTCTTATCAAATAAGTTCTTTACTGGGAACTTTAATGATGATCCATTGCGAACTACTGAACTAGTAATACTAGGATTCGGTATGTATGGAGTAGGATCTACACGGTCTTCTAATTGGTGTTTTCCCACGATAAGAATTCCGTTTGTTTGGAATAATAGAGTAATTGTTTGTGGGGTTGCTACATTGAAAGTTTGAGAGATGTAAGACAAGTCTCCTTTTGAGATAGCAATCTGTTTTAGAACTGTATCTCCTGACTTAATTAGACATTCACCATTCCCTTGAGCATTGAATGAAAGCGTATGGTCTTTTGCAAGTAGAGAGATAGATTGCGAGAACATCGCTTTCTTAGTTGCAGATCCTAAGAGTTTTATATACTCATGGTCTTCTATTTTAATTGTTT
>Ga0209463_1002199_pt1 | contig 10931 bp, 6 predicted proteins | sample AgamicMgSfrz_FD_187169 | JGI IMG/M metagenome (GOLD analysis project Ga0209463, IMG submission 187169) | Agave microbial communities from Guanajuato, Mexico - Mg.Sf.rz (SPAdes) (version 2) | ecosystem: Host-associated > Plants > Phyllosphere > Phylloplane/Leaf | place: Guanajuato, Mexico... | reverse complement strand
GTCATGAAGAAAATTTAAATACACTGCGTGGCAAACTCGAGCTTAGTAAACACATTTATAAGAATGTATTTCAAAAAACAAAAGCATATTGTGCATTTGATGAATATACGGAAAATAACTCTTTAAACCAGTTATTTAAATGTGCATTACTCATTGTAAAAAAGCATACAAAAATACATACTTTAAAACTTTATCTTGAGCGCTGTTTAGGCTACTTAGAGACTGTGGATGTAGTACATTTTACAGAGAAGGAAATAAAAAGCATTACATTTAACCGACAGAATGAACGTTTTCGTCAAGCTGCTTTATTTGCTAAGCTAATTGTTGAGCGGGCAACGATTTATAGTAAAGGGCGAGGAGCATCATCGTTCTCTTTCTTATTTCAAATGAATATGTTGTTTGAAAAATATATTGAAGTAGCACTACAAGAGGCTATTGGTAATAATAAAATAATCATTCAACATGCAGAGAAGAGGTTATTACGTAATAAGAAGAGTGGACGCCAGAATATTTTATTAAAACCGGATTTTGTGATTGATAATGTGATAATCATGGATACGAAGTGGAAAAGTGCAACAAATAATGGAAGAAGTAGTTATGTTCAGAGTGACATTTATCAAATGTATGCGTATGTAACTGCTTATAAGGAAGTTCAAAGATGTATATTGCTGTATCCGAAACAGGAGGTAGAAGCTGTTCATCCTGTGTGGGAAGTTATCGATACTGAAAAAACTATTGAAATGTGCACTGTAAGAATAGATGAATTTCCTGAGACTGTGAGAGAGTTGAAAGGAATAATAAAGGGTAATTCTGCATTTTTAGATATATGAAATAGATATGGGGAATGTGGAGGTGCCTAATGATGTGAAAATTTATTTTTGATTTATTGATTGGATTAAAGGTTTATTTATAGGATGAATATAAATTCTCATTAAAAAATATTACTATTAATATTTTGGTGTACTGTAAATTAAATAATAGTATAACTTTTAGACGGAATATCAATGAATTATGTTATTTTTTAAAGTCTATGATTACATATTTTTAGTGTAATTGAATAATGAAATTATTAAAGGGAGGACTGTTAACTATATGCTTGAGATTGAAGGTAAAGACATTAGTGAATTAAGTGATAGTGATTTAAGATCGCTAGTGGGTCTTCTTTGTGAAGCGGATCTCCATGCTTCTGGTTTACCGATCGCAGGTGTTACCTGGGGTGGCCATCAAAATGCCAAAGATGGAGGCATTGATGTTCGTGTTGAGGTTACAACTGCTTTACATAATGATGGCTTTGTTCCTAGAGCAAAAACGGGTTTTCAAGTGAAAAAGCCCGATATGGCTAGAGCTAATATAATTGATGAAATGAAACCTAAAGGAAAGCTTAGGCCTGTTATTAAAGAGTTAATTGATGCTAAAGGAGCGTATATTATCGTCAGCAGTCAAGGTTCAACTGCAGACTCTGCACTAAAAGATCGAAAAAAAGCTATGGAAGAGGCCTTAGTTGATTGTTCTAATAGTAAAGACTTGAAGGTTGACTTTTATGATAGAGAAAGAATTGCTGGATGGGTCCGTAGTCATCCAGCTTTAGGTCTTTGGGTAAGGGAAAGAATTGGAAAGCCAATTCAAGGGTGGCAAGGATACGATAATTGGTCCAACTGTTCTAATGGAATTGAAGAGGAGTATGTGTTTGACAAGCATATTCGTTTATATAATAATACTAAATCTCAAGAGGATGGTTCCTCTGCAATTGATGGAATTAACGAAATACGGAATATGTTTCATTTGTCTGCATCTGCAGCAGTACGGTTGGTTGGACTTTCAGGTGTAGGAAAAACGAGATTACTTCAAGCTTTATTCGACGGAAGGATTGGGGAAAATCCATTACATAAGTCGTCTGTATTTTATACAGATATTAGCGATAGTCCTGATCCAGACCCTCCTAACTTTGCTAGACGTTTAATAGCTCTACGGAAACCAGCAATTCTTGCTATAGATAATTGTCCCCCAGATTTACATAAGCGTTTAAAGAATATTTGCTCAGCAAAAGGAAGTAAAGTTAGCTTAATTACAGTAGAATATGACGTTCGTGAAGATCAACCAGAAGACACTGAAGTGATACTTTTAGAACCAGCTTCTACAGAACTAATAGAAAAAATTTTACTTGTTCGATTCAGTCATTTAACAGAAGTTGGAGCACGTACGATAGCGAATTTTTCAGGAGGAAATGCGCGTATTGCTATAGCTTTGGCAGGAACCGTTAAACACGGAGAAGATTTGTCAGAATTAAGGGATAGTGAACTTTTTGATAGGCTGTTTAAACAAAGGAATGAACCAAGTAGATCACTGCTGAGAGCTGCAGAGGCTTGTTCACTAGTGTACTCGTTTAACAATCAAATGACTGCGGAGAATAATGCAGAGCTAGAGCTTTTAGGCTCTTTGGTGGATATGAGTGCTCAAGAACTATACAGGAATGTAGGTGAGTTAAAACGACGTGATTTAGTACAGCAGAGAGGTGTGTGGAGAGCTGTATTACCCCATGCAATTGCTAATAAACTTGCACGGAGAGCCTTTGAAAACATACCAATTAATATAATATGTGATGTGTTTGAAGAAAGGGGTTCTGAAAGGTTATTGCAATCCTTTTCTAGACGGCTAAGTTATTTACACGAATGTGAAGGTGCTTTAGAAATTTCTCGAAAATGGTTTGGAGAAAATGGTTTATTGGAGGATGTTAGCAATTTGGATAGATTGGGTATAAATTTACTGAAAAACATTGCCCCATTAAATCCTGAATTAACACTTTCCGCAATTGAAAGAGTCGCAGAGATGGAGAATGCGCAGTTTTTTTATTCTCGAGATAATGTCCATTATAGCGATTTTACAAGGCTTCTTAGGTCTTTGGCGTATGATAAGAAACTGTTTAATAAATCGACTGAATTACTTTGTCGTTTTGCATTATCAGAAAAACCAGAGGAAAACTACAATTCAATCAGAGAAGTGATGAAATCTCTTTTTTATATTAAACTTTCAGGTACACATGCAACAGCGGAACAAAGGCTTAGTAGAATTCAGCAGTTGATTGAGTCAAATGTTGAAAATGAAGTTAATTTAGGCATTTCTTTATTAGACGCAGCTTTGAGATCGTGGCATTTTAGATCTCATTTTAGCTTTGAATTTGGTGCTCGTCTAAGAGATTATGGGTTTATACCAAAGAATAATAATGACATGCAGCAATGGTATAAATTATTTATTGAGTACACTGTAAATATTGCGGTTTCTGAGCATCCAGCTTCCTGTAAGGTTAAAAAACTTTTAGCTCAGCAGTTTAGAGGTCTTTGGATAAAAGCAGGTATGTATCATGAACTTGAGATTGCTGTAAAAATGATTGTTACAAAAGGTGCTTGGAATGAAGGCTGGTTAGCTGTTAGAGAAACTAAGAAATTTGATAGCGACGAAATGGATGCAAAAATTCACAAGCGATTAAATAATTTAGATAAAATTCTTAAACCAACATCTTTAATTGAGCGTGCAAGGCTATATGTTTTTTCTGATTGTTCCTTAGAATTAGTCGAATCTGATAGCAATCAAGAGGGGAACGAATATCGTGCAGCAGAAGAGGTGACTCGAACTTTAGGTAAGGAGGTTGGTTCACAAGACCGTATTTTTAAAGAAATATTACCGGAGATCTTAAGTCAGGATTCTTTTAGACTTTTTAGCTTTGGGCAGGGGCTGGCAGAAGGATGTGCCAATCCAGAGAAAATGTGGAAGGATTTTTGTAATCAGCTATCTCGACTAGAAGTATCAAAACGTAGATATCGAGTGCTTCGAGGTTTTCTAAATAGGATTTCTGAAATGGATGTAAATATTTCGGAGAAGATTTTAGAAGAGTCTACAAAGAATGATGTTCTGGCAACAGTATACCCATGGTTGCAGGGAAGTGTAAAAATGAATGCGAAAGATGTAGTAAGATTGAAGCGCTCACTGGAGTATGGATTAGCACCAATATCGCAGTATAATCACTTGAGGTATGAAACTATAAGTGATGCTGATTTATCAGAACTATTAAGAGAGATTACTTTAAGGAGAGACGGAGTGGAAGTGGCAATTGATATTCTACATATGAAACTTCACTGGTATTCAAAAGAAGATGTCATAAGTCATGATATACAACATTTAGGGCGAGAACTAGTATTAAAATACCTGTTTTTAAGAAGAAAAAATGAGACAGTTAAAATAGATTTTAGGTTAGCTAATATTATTGAGTTATGTTTTGCAGGTGAATCTGCAAAAGAGGATGCTAGAGTTTTATGTGATAGTCTTGTTAGATCCCTTGAAAGTTATGATTATTTTTCAAGCGATTATGAAAAGGTTCTAAATACACTTGCCAAAAATCAACCAATAATTTTCCTTGATATGTTTTTAGAAAGAGGAGATAAACTTTATTATTCGATAAACCAAGAACTTGTAACGGATAATGGTCCAATATCTCAAATTAAAGATGCTGTAATTATTAACTGGTGTAAAGCAAACCTTCAAAAAAGGTGCCTTATTTTAGCATCGACTATTATTCCTTTTCAACAAAATAAAAATCAGGATAAATTGGAATGGACAACTTTAGCGTTATGGATTATCAATAATTGTAATGAGCCACTGTTAATTTTAAATCAATTTTATTCTTCCTTCTGGTCTCATTCATTTTGGGGATCACAAGCTAAACAGCTGGAAAGCCGCCTAATTCTACTATCAGATTTGAAAGAACATGAAAATGTCTCTATCGCAGATTGGGCAAGAAAGAATGAAATCAAATTCAAAGAAAATATCCGTATGGAACAAGAAAGAGAGTTCAAGCAAGAGAGAGAGAGAAATGAACGTTTTGAGTAGTAGAGGTATATCTTTGCATTCTTGCCTTAATTCCTAATAGGGAATTAAGGCTATTTTAATGAAGAAATTAAGGAGATATATGAAATAGTAATGTGTGAAAAATTGTAGAAAATAAAATTACTAGAAAATTTGTTCTTGATGTGTAGCGCATAAATATGGATTTTGGAAAAAAGGGAGCCGCTAAGGATTAAATTCAGGCCATTATAGTATGTGTAGTGGTGCCAGAGACTGAAAAATAGCTCAATAATGTTGTATTAAAGGTGAAAGAAATTGAATTTGTGTCTATTGAAAATGTTGAATTTAAAAAGAATATTTTAGATAATTAGGAAGAAAAGATACTATACTGAAGGTAAAGAACAAAGTCGGTAGTCTTATAAAATTGTTATACTTTATTTTGATAAAAAGGAAGGTAGATTAATTAGTATTTATTCTTTTAATTGCTGAAAAAGAAAATTAAGTGCCATTTTGATACATAAAGACGATAGGGTAAGTAAGTTTGTACAGATTTTCGAGCTCATTTCAAATACAAAAATGTATAAATTTATGGTAAAATATTATATGTTTATAATAATATATTAATATATTATTATGAGATATAGTATTAAAATTAAATTACTTTGACTAAATTTTTTAATAGCCTTGGCAGAGGATATTATTTAAAAAGATTGGGAAACTATAAAATTTTAAATAATAAATAAAAGAGTAATCATGGGGTTTTATACTATATAACCAAAAAATCATATGGATAATACAAGAAGGAGATACTAGGATGCATTTTAATTTTAACAATCTGCAAGTAAGGGCAATGTTAGGGCATAATAATAATAAACTTTATATTCCAAGATTCCAAAGAGATTATTCTTGGGAGATTAAGGAAGTGTCAGAGTTTGTTAACGATATACTCTTAGGAATAGAATTAAAAGATAATAAAGTAGAATGTAGTGAGTATTTTTTCGGAACAATATTGCTTGCTGGTGATATTAATGAATCTAATAAAACGATAGAAGTAATAGATGGACAACAAAGAATTACAACTATGACTATATTCTTGTCGTCTCTTGCTAAAAGTTTTTATGCAATAGAAGAACGAAAATTAGGTGATTTAGTGTGGAACTACATAATGAAAGAAAATGATGATGGAGAATTATCTAAGGTTTTAGAGAATAGTACAGCAAATCATTATTTTGAATATTTAATACAGATGAAAAAAGAGTGTAGTTTAGAATCGATAGATGAAGAGCAGGATAGAATGAAAGAAGCATATGATTATTGTAATGAAATATTAAAAGAGGGGAAAATTAAAGAGCAATTAATTAAGTTACATAACAATGATGATTTTAATAATATACCATATATTGATATTTTAAAAGGCATTAGAACGCAATTATTGAGTAGTAATATTATATGTATATCTACAAAGGATAAAAAAAGTTCAAACACGATCTTTGAGATATTAAATGCGAAAGGAAAGCAGTTAGACTCAATAGATTTAATCAAAAATAAAATATTTAAGTATTTAGATTCTATTGAACCAACAGATGAAGCAAACAATATTTGGAATAGAATTAAGAGTAATTTGACTTCTAGAGATGTAAGAATAGAATTTCAAACATTCTTTAGGCATTATTGGATATCAAAATATAAGAAAGTAAAAGATGATCAGCTTTATAATGAATTTATTAAAGAAATACAACCTGAAGAATATGAAAAATTCTTAATGGATGTTGAAAAAGCGGCAGAGTTATATATGAAAATAGTCTGTCCATATACTAAAGATTATGATAATAGAAAAGAATTGTTATTTATTCCGGAGTGTCTAAGTTACTTTAATAATTACTTTAAGATAAAACAAATTCGTGTAGCATTATTGGCTTTGTTGAATGCTCGAAATGAAGATAGAATAAAAAATAAAAAATTCAAAGAAATATTGATATATTTACATGGTTTTCATTTTGCATATAACTCTTTGTGTAAAAAAAGATCTAATATGTTGGAGCTTAAATATTCGAAGTTTGCTATTCAATTAAATGCTGCTGAATCAAAGGAAGATGCAAATAAGATCATTGACGAATTAAAGAAAACGCTAGATGAAATATTTCCAAATTATAACGAATTTGAGGAAGAGTTTATTAAGTTGGAGTTTTCTAAGGGGAAAAATAAATCCAATATGTTAAGTAAGTATGTACTAAACAATTTAGAAAAATATTATTCCGGGGAGAGCATCTCAAAACAAGATGGCTCTGTCGAGCACATACTTTCTGAAGATAAAAATGCAAAGTATAGTTTAAGCATAGGAAATTTAATTTTATTAGAAGAAAAGATTAACAATGAAATTAATAATCAAGAATTTAAAGAGAAAAGGATGAAGTATGGAGAATCTAAGTATTCATATGTTTCACAGTTCGTAACAGATTACGATGATCTTCATGAATTTACTAAAGAATTAATAGAGGAAAGAGCTAAGAAAATGGCTGAAGATTATTATACTAATGTTTTAGGACGAAATGTAGTCAGTAAAGTTGGGGTAAAATAAAAGGAAATAGTTAAATTGTATTATTTTTTTTGAATTATAAACAGACTGATTTAAAAATCGGTCTGTTTTTTACATTCCTGGTTATAACATTACCAAATCTTAAAGATACATTTTTAGAGGAGAAAATTATGTGAAATACATCAAGTGGTAAAAATAGGTGCTTGCAAACAGGTTTATATTCAGGTGAAAAGGAAATTAGTAGATTAGGTATAGAATTAAAATTATTAATTTTATTATATTATAAATTTCGCGATATATTTGTGGAGTGTTGATGGGATAAATGGAAAAACTATTAGAAGGCGATTCAGCAATACCGTGAAAATATGTATCATCATCAAATTGCTTCTTTAGTTCACTGTTTGACATTATACGTTTGCCGTTTCATAGATATTGTTATTTCGCCATTTCATTCTTCTTGTAAAATGGACGTAATGTCAATGAAGCAAATTACTCTGATAAATTACGATTTTGTTCAATTTGTAGTAAGTAAGCACGTTTGTCTTTGATCTTCTTAATGATATAATTATTGTAAAAATTAGGGATTCGGGAGGGGATGTGTTGATTAGAAATAAAGAGACGATTGCTAAGTTTAGTGACTTAACAACCGAGGAATTAGATAGTAAGTTAATATGTTTAGATAATAAATCCTTTGGAAAGTTTGTAACACATTCAATTAATTATGAAAAAGGGTTAGTTTCTAAAAAACAATTAGAAAAAGAAGCAAGTGCACTAAAGTTACTAGAAAAAAAGACTTTAAAAAATACCTTCAATCGCGTATGTAGCATAGAAGAACAATATGATGGATATAAGATGATTCAATTTATCGTCCCTTTTATTACTACCCTACTAATTGTTCTTGGGAATAATTATTTTTTTAGTGAAGGATTGATTAAACATAATGGGGTTATAATTACAGCAATTACCTTTTTATTCGTATTATTGATTTATACTTTTGTTTCTATTAAGGCAGTAAGTTCGCTAAAAAAAGAACATTCTAAATTGCTTTTTTTTAAATTCATAGTAGAAGAATGTATAAGTGAGAAGGACGAATAAACAATTTTTGAAAAGTATAGAAGTGATATTTTTGAAGTTGGGAAATTTAAAGTACAGAAAAGGATATGAATACATATACTTTTTGTTTTATTGAAGGTGGTAATTAAAAGGTTTACTGCATAAAAAATGATAAAATATTAGGAAATATTTTTAATAAAAGGATTTGTTTTTGAAAAAATCAAGGATATTTAAGGGTGAACGGTTTGAGCGTTTGCTAAGTAGAACTTCTCAACTTAGAGGAGGTTATATATCGTTTATCAAACATCATTTTCTTATAGGATTACATGTAAGATATATGAATTATATATGAGTAGGGGGATATGAAATTGATTACATCACGTTCATTTGAAATTTTTGATAAAAAAACAGGTATGTTACTAGAAAAAAAGAGTTACCAATCTGCTGATGAATATCATCTGAATATTCTAAAACGAAAACAAGAGAAGGGAATAATTTCTTTATACTGTTCTTGTTTAAACCATGTTGAGATGAAGGTGTCCAAGACAGCAATTCCTTATCTATATCCTGCCACTAGAAAAAAGAAACATTCTATTAATTGTGTTAGAAGCCCTCAATATGAAGGGATAAGTGCTTATGAAAAAGCGTGGAAATATGATGAAGAAAAAGGGGAACATGTTGTAAGAATGGAAGCATTGATACCCCCTTCAAAAGAAAAAATAGGAAAAGAGGATGTGAAGCAAGAAGAGGAACGAAAGACTAAGATCTATATAGAATATCCTAACTCTACAAAAAAAGGAGAAGCTACTGTCTTTGGATTGGCTACCAAACTTAATATGATGTCATGGGAAAGAATTGTCACAGGTAAAAAGGGAAGACTTCCGACAAATTCAAATGAAGTATCTCAACATGTATTTGGAGTTTCAAAGGATATTAGATTGAGTAATAAGAGTAAAATATTACAGGAAATGTTCTTTGAACAAATGTTGAGAGGTAAAAATATTAGCGGCTTAGAAGTAAAAAAAGACGTGGCTTTTGTTTATATGGAATACCTTCCTGAGAGAGGAAGGGAGTCCGAGGAAATAGGAAAGGAGTCTTTAGGATACGTTGTTTGCAAAAATGCTTTTGATCAAGAGTTTGGGTTTTATGTTAATTGGGAAGAATTTGATATTAAGCTAAAAAGCGAACCCCATAGTGATAGATATATTCTTGCTGGATTTGTATATAGGGCAAGTAAATACCATCATAGGAAATTGACGTTAGGGAATTATTGTTTGATTCCAATTTCAAAAAGAGGATTATTTGTTGAAAGTAATTATGAAAAGGTTATATATAATGAACTCTGTCACCAGAAAAAGTTATTTGTAAAACCATATCTACCAATTGAGGGTTATGGGGGATTCATTCCTGATTTTATTATGTATGAAGAGGGGAAAAAGCCAGTGGTTGGAGAAATATTTGGGATAGAGAATGATGAACTATATGATAAGAGAAAAAAGGAGAAAATCGATATTTCTAAAACAGATGAATTTCGTTCGCTCTATCGTTTTTGGAATAAAGATTATAGTAAAAAGTAGTAAATTAAATGTAAGTTACTTATTAGTGTTTATTTTTAGTTTTAATGAAGAAATAAAATACCTAAATTAAAGGGAACTTCCATTATTAAGATCAAGACCATGTTGTCTATTTACAAATTAATTACGTAACTATCAGAGGGAAGACCTAATCACAGTCAATTAAATTTATTTCGTTAATTTGACAGATTATTCGATATACTTTACAATAACGTAAAGATAATTTTTCCTTTTTAATCATTCCTAAATAACCACAAACCTTTCGGGTTTACGATTCATTACAAGGAAGTGTATAACGCATATACGCTAATTTGTAATACGAATGTATTCCTGGAAGGTTTTTTTGCGTTGTAGGAATAGGACAAGTATTGAACTAACAGGGAAGTGATAGGATGTCTTAACTTTTTAAGAAATGTAGTAAGGAAGTAAGAATTTTGAATTTCAAAATACAAAAGAAGTTGAAAAAAGATGAGAGGAGCAGTCTCGTCTTTTTTATTTCGAAAGGAGAAGGACATGGGTAAGAAAATTATGGTTCAATCTGTAAAGTTGGTAAAAGACAGTAACCGTATTTATGATATTGAGAAAAAGAAAATCACTTGTCCAGCGGATGCTGTACGCTTTGCACAGATTATATTTGATATAGAATCAAGGCCAAATGAAATTTTTGGTGTGTTTAACTTAAATACCAAGAATGAAATTATTGGATGTAGCATTGTGTTCGAAGGAACTGTAGATTCATCGTTAGTCCATCCAAGGGAAACTTTCCGCACGGCAATATTAAACAATGCATCTTCAATTGTATGTTTTCATAACCATCGTGCGACACGTTCCTAACTGAAAAGGTTACGCACGCTGTCTGAACGTCATTTATGGCAAGTAAGGGAGTCGTGAACTCTTAACTCGATAGGTAGAATGATAGGGTAACGCCTTGA
>Ga0209463_1002198_pt1 | contig 10932 bp, 8 predicted proteins | sample AgamicMgSfrz_FD_187169 | JGI IMG/M metagenome (GOLD analysis project Ga0209463, IMG submission 187169) | Agave microbial communities from Guanajuato, Mexico - Mg.Sf.rz (SPAdes) (version 2) | ecosystem: Host-associated > Plants > Phyllosphere > Phylloplane/Leaf | place: Guanajuato, Mexico... | reverse complement strand
AGAAATCCCTCTTTCATCACGAGCTTCTTGCGACAGTGCTGCATGTGACATTTTAGCTGGGTAGGAAAGAATCGATTCGACAGCTCCTAAACTAACTGCAAAGACAGGTAATTTTACTTTTGATAGAAATTGGCGGAGTGCATCTTCTGACTGTAAAGTGAAAGATAGGACAGCTCCGGCTGATGTAGCTTGAGATTGTTGAATATCAAATCCAAGATGTGTTTGTAAGCCAGGATAATAGACGTTTTGAACTTTAGCGTGTTCTTGTAAATAATGTGCAATTTTATTGGCGTTTGCAGCTGAATGCTCAAGGCGTACATGCAATGTTTTTAGACCGCGAAGTACGAGAGAACAATCTTGAGGTCCTAAAATAGCGCCGAATGCATTTTGTAAAAATCCAAGTTTTTGAGCAAGTTCGGCATCTTTTACGACCGCTAATCCGGCAGTAACATCACTATGACCAGCAATGAATTTTGTAGCACTATGAAGAACGACATCTGCTCCAAGTTCAAGCGGTTTCTGGAATAGTGGTGTCAAAAATGTATTATCAACAAAGGTAAGAGCGCCAATAGATTTTGCAAGCTTAGAAACAGCGCGAATATCTGTCACCTTTAAAAGCGGGTTAGAAGGTGTTTCTACATAAAAGAGCTTTGTATTTTGTTTAATGTTGTGCTTTATTTCTTCTAAATTAGTCATATCAACAAATGTATGTGAGACACCGTAACGGGAGAGTACTTCAGTTATCATTCGGTAAGTGCCTCCATATACGTCTTCTGAAATGAGTACGTGATCACCTTGTGAAAGAAGGAGGAATGCAGTAGAAATTGCTGCAATGCCTGATGCAAATGCGAATCCTTTTGTTCCGCCCTCTAATAATGCAATGATGTCTTCAAGAGCTTCACGAGTTGGATTACCAGACCTGCTATAGTCATATTTCCCGAACGTATCTACATCAAACTGATGGAATGTTGATGTGTTATAGATGGGAACGTTAACAGCTCCTGTTTGTGGGTCATGTTTATATTGGTTGTGTAGTAAAAGTGTATCTATAGAATAACTCATATTCTTACACCTTCTTTTACAAGTTTAATGGCATGCTGTAAGTCTTGAATTAAATCGTTACTATTTTCAATGCCAACGGAAAATCGAAGAAGACGATTACATACACCGTTTGCTGTTCTGATTTCTTCAGGAATATCAGCGTGTGTTTGTGTTGCTGGATATGTCATCAAACTTTCAACACCACCGAGACTTTCAGCAAATGTAATTAAGGATAAAGATTGTAAGAATGGATTAATCCATGTTTCATCTTTAAGACGAAATGAAATCATGCCGCCTCTTCCAGGATAAAATACATCTGTCACCCCGTCCTCATTATTTAAATAAGCAACAACTGCTTTTGCATTTTCTTCATGTTGTCTCATGCGAAGAGCTAACGTTTTCATACCACGAATTAATAGCCATGAGTCAAATGGGCTTAAGACCGCACCAGAGGCATTATGATAATGAGCGATTTCCTCACAAAGTTCCTTTCCTTTTGCAACGACAAGTCCGCTTAGTACATCGTTATGTCCTCCTAAATATTTCGTTGCACTATGAAGTACAATGTCGGCACCTTCTGTTAATGGCTGCTGTATATAAGGCGTGTAGAATGTGTTATCTACAATAAGAAGTAGTCCGTGTCTTTTCGCTACAGTTGCGACAGCGGCAATATCAGTAACTTGCATTAATGGATTTGTCGGAGTTTCTATGAAAATAGCTTTCGTTTCAGTGGTGATAGCTTGCTCAATTCGTTTAATAGATTGTGTATTTACGTATTTACATCGAATGTCCCACTTTTTTTCGTGCTCAGAAAATAATCGATAAGTGCCCCCGTATAAATCTTCAGATACAATAAGTTCGTCTCCGGAGCGGAATAGGGAGAGGACGAGGAGAGCAGCTGCCATCCCTGAACTACAGGCATAACCTTGTTCGCCGTATTCTAAATCTGCAATTGCCTGTTCTAAAAGGCCGCGAGTTGGATTACCAGTTCGTGAATAGTCAAAACCAGTAGATTTACCAATTCCTTCATGACGATAAGCGGTTGAGAAATAAACAGGTGGGTTAACCGTTCCTGTTGTAGTTTCGCTACGATTTCCGATTTGTGCTAGTTTTGTTTCAATTGTTGACATGTGAAAATTCCTCCTTTTTAAATTAACAATTAAGTGAATGTAAAATAAAAAAAGCCTTCTAAGAAGAAGGCTTTCGGTTTGAATAGAGTCTTCTTCTTATCTGTCAAATCTTTCACAATTTGCTGGAATTAGCACCTTATTAACAAATGTTAATGGTTGCTGAGGCGTCATAGGGCCAGTCCCTCTACCTCTCTAGATAAGAATGTTCGTATGAAATTTTATTATGTTTTTAACTTTACAACAAAAGATAATTGAATTGCAACTTTATTTTAAATAATTTTTATTTTTCCGCAACTGTCATTGACTTTTGCATTTGTGCGTGCTAAATTTATTAAAAAATTAACAAACATTGTTAAAAGGGGAACGTATTTCCTTTTAGCTACATAAATAAAATAATAAAGACAAACTCTTATTGAGAGCGGTGGAGGGAAAGGCCCTGTGAAACCCGGCAACCTTCAAACGAAATGTTTGAAACGGTGCTAATACCTGCAAAACGAATGTTTTGCATAATAAGAGGAGGAACAATTATGTCCCCCTCTTCAAAGTGAAGAGGGGGTTTTTATATTGATAGAAATGAGGGAGATTTGTGAAATTACTAGATTTATTATCAAAAGGAATTGTAATAGGTGATGGTGCGGTTGGGACGTTATTACATTCACATGGTTTGCAAAGTAGTTTTGAAGAATTAAATATATCCGATCCAGATTTAATTATATCGATTCATAAGCAATATGTAGCTGCTGGGGCAGATGTGATTCAAACAAATACGTACGGAGCAAATGAAGCGAAATTACGTATGTATGGTTTAGAAAATCAAGTTACTGAAATTAATAGAGCGGCAGTAAAACTGGCGAAAGCATCTGTGACAGATAGAAATGCAATTTTAGGAACAATTGGCGGTATGAAACATATTGGAGCCGTTACAACTACTGATATGGAAAGGGAATTTATGCTACTTGAGCAGGCAAGTGCTTTACTAGAAGAACAGGTTGATGGACTACTATTAGAGACTTTTTATGATGAGTTTGAATTACTTCATGCTGTTCAGGTGCTACGAAAACAAACGAATATCCCAATTGTAGCTCAATTAGCGTTACATGAGGCAGGTACGACTCAAAATGGAAATGATGTAAATGAAATCTTAAAACAGCTTTTAGATTACGGTGCCAATGTCGTTGGATTGAACTGCCAACTAGGGCCACTTCATATGACGGAAGCTTTTAAAATGATATCGATTCCGCAAAATGGTTACTTGTCAGCATATCCAAATGCAGGTCTTCCAAATTATGTGGAGGGACGTTACGTATATGAGGGAAGTCCGGCTTATTTCGAAGCGATGACACCGAAATTTATTGAGCAAGGTATTCGGTTATTGGGCGGTTGTTGTGGTACGACTCCAGAACATATTGAAAGTATGAAACGGGCTACTCTAAATGTTACGCCTGTAATAGAAAAGGATACGATTCAAAGACCGAAAGTAGTGCATACACACGAGAAACGTTCGAAAGCTCATGTCACTTTAGCGGAGAAAGCAAAAAAACAAACGACAGTAGTAGTGGAATTAGATCCACCGAAAACGTTAGATACACAGCGGTTTTTTGAAGGGGCGAGAGCATTGAAAAGAGCTGGGGCGGACGCTATTACTCTAGCAGATAATTCATTAGCATCGCCTCGCGTTTCGAATATGGCAATGGGAGCATTATTAACGAAGCATGATATTCCCGTATTGACGCATTTAACGTGTAGAGACCATAACGTCATCGGGCTACAATCTCATTTACTAGGCTTATCAGCATTAGGTATGGAAGAAGTGTTAGCTTTAACAGGTGATCCAGCACGCGTCGGTGATTTTCCAGGTGCCACTTCTGTATATGATTTGTCCTCTATTGAGCTCATTAAAATGATTAAAGAAATGAATGATGGGCGCTCTATTTTAGGGAAATCAATAGGCCCAGCAACAAGGTTTTCAGTGGGAGGTGCGTTTAATCCGCATGTAAGACATTTAAAAGCAGCGGTTAAGCGAATGGAACGGAAAATAGATGCTGGAGCGGAATACTTCTTAACTCAGCCGATTTATGATATCGCGTTAATTGAAGAAGTGTATGAAGCAACAAAGCATTTGGAACAACCTATTTTTATTGGGATTATGCCATTAATAAGTAAACGGAATGCAGATTTTCTTCATTTTGAGGTGCCGGGTATTACACTTCCTGAGGAAATAAGAGAGAGAATGGATGGGCATGAAACGAAAGAGGCAGCAATTGAGGAAGGGATTCATATTTCACAAGAATTGATCGATGCGGCGATGAAATATTTTAACGGCATTTATCTTATTACACCATTTCTAAAATATGAAATTACAGAACACCTTGTTAAATATGTGAGAGAAAAGCAAGAAGTGAAAGAAGGTATTAATTGATGAAATGTATAGAAGAGAAATTACAAAATAACATTTTAATATTAGATGGTGCAATGGGAACAATGATTCAGCAAGAGGACTTAACAGCGGAAGATTTCGGAGGTGAAGAGTACGAAGGCTGTAATGAATATTTAGTAGAAACAAGACCAGATGTTATTTTAAAGATTCATAAAGCTTATATTGAAGCCGGGGCGGATATTATTGAAACAAATACATTCGGGGCGACAAATATTGTATTAAGTGATTATGCGTTGTCCCATTTAGACGAGGAATTAAATGAGAAGGCAGCGAGTTTAGCAAAGCAAGCTGTTATAGAAAGTGGGAAGGAAGTATATGTTGCGGGAGCAATGGGACCGACAACGAAAGCGATTAGTGTTACTGGTGGTGTGACGTTTGAAGAATTAATTGAAGCTTATACACGGCAGGCAAGAGGATTGCTGAAGGGAGAAGTTGATGTATTACTCGTTGAGACGAGTCAAGATATGCGTAACGTGAAGGCTGCTTATATTGGAATTCAAGCAGCTTTTGACGAACTAAATAAAATTGTACCTATCATGATTTCAGGAACAATTGAACCAATGGGAACGACTCTGGCTGGGCAAACAATTGAGGCTTTTTACTTATCGGTAGAACATATGAAGCCATTATCTGTTGGATTAAACTGTGCGACTGGTCCAGAGTTTATGAGAGATCATATTCGTTCACTATCTGATTTGTCGGAGTGTTACATTTCTTGTTATCCAAATGCAGGTCTTCCTGATGAAGATGGACATTATCATGAATCTCCATCTTCTCTCGCTGAAAAAGTGAAGCGATTTGCTGAAGAAGGATGGGTTAATATTATCGGTGGTTGTTGTGGCACAACACCAGAACATATAAAAGCAATGAAATCTGCGTTAGATTCGCTTAATCCGCGTGAACATCATGAACGAGAAGGGCATGGGGTTAGTGGATTAGAGGCACTGCAATATGATGATTCTATGAGACCGTTATTTGTAGGTGAAAGAACGAATGTTATTGGGTCACGTAAATTTAAAAGATTAGTAGCAGAAGGGAAATTTGAAGAAGCTGCTGAAGTCGCAAGAGCACAAGTGAAGAAAAATGCTCATATTATTGATATTTGTATGGCAGACCCAGACCGGGATGAAATAGAAGATATGGAAAACTTCTTGGCAGAAGTTACGAAAGTGTTAAAAGTACCGATTATGATTGACTCAACAGATGAAAATGTGATGGAGCGAGCTCTTACTTATATTCAAGGCAAAGCTGTTATTAATTCAATTAATTTAGAAGATGGAGAAGAACGATTTAAAAAAGTGACACCACTTCTTCAGAAATATGGTGCAGCTATTGTTGTGGGAACAATTGATGAAGACGGTATGGCAGTAAGTGCGGAACGAAAACTTGAAATTGCGAAAAGAAGTTATGAGTTATTGACGAAGAAATATGGTATACGTCCGTCAGATATTATTTTTGATGCACTTGTATTTCCAGTAGGTACAGGTGATGAAGAATATATTGGCTCGGCGGCAGCAACGATAGAAGGGATTCGCCTTATTAAAGAAGCATTACCAGAGTGTTTAACGATTTTAGGTGTAAGTAACATATCATTTGGTTTACCACCAGCTGGACGCGAAGTATTAAATTCCGTCTTTTTATATCATGCAACGAAAGCAGGATTAGATTACGCGATTGTGAATACGGAAAAATTAGAACGCTATGCGTCAATTCCTGAGGAAGAAAAACGTCTTGCAGATGCATTACTTTTTGAAACAACGCAAGAGACGTTAGAAAAATTTACAAATTTTTATCGCGCGGCAAAAAAGAAAGATGTCGTTATCCAAGAAACATTAACTCTTGATGAGCGACTAGCAAATTATATTGTAGAAGGTACGAAACAAGGGTTACACGAAGATTTAAGCCTCGCACTTACTGAAGGAAGAAAACCTTTGGATATTATTAATGGCCCACTTATGACAGGAATGGATGAGGTGGGACGATTATTTAATAATAATGAGCTTATCGTTGCTGAAGTATTGCAAAGTGCTGAAAGTATGAAAGCTGCTGTAAGCTATTTAGAGCCACATATGGAATCTAGCGATAGTGCAAAAAAAGGGAAAGTATTATTAGCGACTGTTAAAGGTGATGTGCATGATATTGGGAAAAATCTCGTTGAAATTATTTTAGCGAATAACGGATATGAGATTATTAATTTAGGAATCAATGTACGTTCGGATCGAATTGTTCAAGAAGTACAAGAAAAGAAGCCTGATATTATAGGTCTTTCTGGTTTGTTAGTAAAATCGGCTCAACAAATGGTAACGACTGCAGAAGATTTAAAAGCGGCGGATATTGATATTCCGATTGTTGTAGGCGGGGCAGCGTTAACGAGAAAGTTTACAGATAATCGTATTTCGCCATCCTATAAAGGGCTCGTATGTTATGCAAGTGATGCAATGACGGGACTTGATATTATTAATAAGCTTCAAAAAGAAGAAGAGCGTGAGAAGATGAAGCAGGATAAAAAGGAACGTCATCTTCATATTGTAACAAAAGAAGAGAAGAAAGTAGAAATTCCAGCAGTAATTGAGCCATTACCAAAATCAGAGGTTATGGTGCCTGATTCAATAAAACGAATTGTATTACGAGATGTTCCTGTTTCACATCTCGCACCATTTCTGAATAGACAAATGCTACTTGGACATCACCTTGGATTAAAAGGAAGTGTGAAGAAGCTTTTGCGAGAGGGAGATAAAAGAGCGCACGAATTAAATGATTTAATAGACGAATTATTGCAGGAAGGACAATCTTGGTTAAAACCAAAAGCAGTGTATCAATTTTTCCCAGCGCAAAGCGACGGACAAAATATTGTAATATATGATCCAGAAGATCATACACGTGTCATAGAGCGTTTCACATTCCCGAGACAAGGAAAAGCACCATATCGTACTTTAGGTGACTATTTAAGACCAATTGGAGATGAAATGGACTATGTTGCTTTCCTATCCGTTACTGTTGGGGAAGGCGTTCGGGACATTGCTGAAGAGTGGAAGGCGAAAGGTGATTATTTACGCAGTCATGCCATTCAATCGTTAGCGCTTGAACTAGCAGAAGGACTTGCTGAAAAAACACATATGCTCATTCGCGATCGCTGGGGTATTCCAGATTCGCCAGAATTGACGATGGAAGAACGCTTCCGTACGAAATATAGAGGGATACGCGTGTCCTTCGGTTATCCAGCATGTCCAGAACTTGCAGATCAAGAAAAGCTATTTCGCTTAATTCATCCAGAGGAAATAGGTATTTCATTAACGGAAGGATTTATGATGGAGCCAGAAGCGTCTGTAACGGCTATGGTATTTTCTCACCCCGAGGCAAGATATTTTAGTGTATTATAGTCTAGAAGGGGGAGACGTATGAAAAAAATAGTCTTTACAGGTGGCGGTTCGGCAGGGCATGTAACACCTAATTTAGCCATTATTCCATATTTAAAGGAAGACAACTGGGATATTTCTTATATTGGTTCTCATCAAGGAATTGAGAAAACGATTATAGAAAAGGAAGGCATTCCGTACTATAGTATTGCGAGTGGAAAGCTACGCCGTTATTTTGATTTAAAAAATATAAAAGATCCTTTTCTTGTAATGAAGGGTGTTATGGACGCGTATGTAAGGATTCGAAAACTCAAACCAGATGTGATTTTTTCAAAAGGTGGTTTCGTATCTGTACCAGTCGTAATTGGAGGATGGCTAAATAGAGTACCAGTCTTATTACATGAATCTGATATGACGCCAGGACTAGCAAATAAAATTGCGCTCCGTTTTGCTTCGAAAATATTTGTTACATTTGAAGAAGCTGCGAAACATTTACCGAAAGAAAAAGTAATCTATACAGGATCACCTGTACGTGAAGAAGTATTAAAGGGAAATCGTGAAAAAGGTTTAGCATTTTTAGGTTTTTCACGTAAAAAGCCAGTTATTACAATCATGGGAGGAAGTTTGGGCGCAAAGAAAATTAATGAAACGGTTCGAGAAGCGTTACCAGAACTTCTGAAAAAGTATCAAATTGTGCATCTTTGCGGAAAAGGTAATCTTGATGAAAGTTTACAAAATGAAGAAGGATATAGACAATTTGAATATGTACATGGAGAGCTGCCAGACATATTAGCGATAACAGATTTTGTTATTTCGCGTGCGGGGTCCAATGCCATTTTTGAGTTTTTAACATTGCAAAAGCCAATGCTGCTAATTCCGTTATCGAAATTTGCAAGCCGTGGAGATCAAATATTAAATGCAGAGTCTTTTGAAAGACAAGGATATGCCTCTGTACTGTATGAAGAAGATGTGACTGTGAATTCTCTTATAAAGCATGTTGAAGAGCTATCTCATAATAATGAGGCGTATAAAACCGCATTAAAAAAATATAATGGAAAAGAAGCGACTAAAACAATCATTCACCATATTTCAGAGGCATGATGAAAAAATCATGTCTCTTTTAGTAGGTTGAAAGATTCCAAGAAACGGTGTTTTTATGTTACAATAACAAATGGTTAGTAGGGAAATTCCAATTAATGAAGCGTGAAAATACGAATGGATTAGGAGTGACTGTGTTGGAGCTAAGTCTCTATGAAAATACTGCACTTATTATATGCTTTGTGTTGTACGTTGGTAGTGTTATTGTTTATATTTCAAGGAAATTTTCGCAAGAAAGAGAGCTTGAAAAATCAGAGATAACAGCTGAACTAGATATGTTAGCTGATGAAAGTTATAAAAAGCAAAAAATAAAAGAAGATCATGAAGCATCCCATCATTTAAACGCAAATAAGTTTTAAAGATGGGTATTTTTTTTGAAATCGTTTTTTATTATATATAGCAAGTAACGCTAAAAAGGAGTTTCCCGTATATAAAGAAGGGGTGTATATAAATGGATTTTTATATCGCTTCAGGATTCAAAAATAAACATCTTGTACGTTCTATAGCAAATGAACTGAAACATGCAGGATGGCATCATACATATGATTGGACAAGAAACGAAAGAGCAGTAAATCAAGAACAATTAAGAGAAATTGGCCAGGCAGAAAAGAATGCTATCAAAGAAGCGGATGTCTTTTTACTTATATTAGATGGCGGAAATGGGAGTCATACAGAGTTTGGAATGGCGATTGCGCTAGAGAAAAAGATATATGTATATCATGAAGGAAACCCGCTTCAAACAACGTTCTATCATTTGCCAGAAATAAATATTTTTGAAGGCGATGCAGCTGAATTTGCATCTCACGTTATGAATCATGTGAAATAATAGTAATTATCTAAAAGGTTATAAAAGCGATCTTTTGGGTACAGTGATGATAAGAAAAAGTATATAAAGGAGTTACATTATATGAAATTAGAAAATGGATGGGAAACGAGCTTTTTAGAAGTTGTACAAGGTAGTGAATTTAAGAAAGATGCACTTCTTAGTCAATTGCTTTGTGAGGATAGTGAAGAAGTTGAGGAGCTTGTTGATGATTACGGGTATGAAGAGATTATTGAACGTGAACATGATGATGAGTTAGCAGAAGTTTTAGGCGAAGAACTGTTTAGTGAGATGGAGCGATACGTATTCTTATCTTCACAGCCAGAAGAAAAACTTATTTCATTCGTAAATGGATTAGGTTTTCATGTGTTAGATTGGATCGTTCTTCTTGAAACAGAATTTGGCATTGATAGTGCACACTTTACGTCGGACGCCGTGAAAATGTTAGAAAAGCGTTTTAGACAATTTCCATACATAGAAGATAAGACAATTTTTGATATGACATTTGGAGAAGCAATGGATGTATTACAATCCATTACAGGATTACAACTGAAGGAAAAGATGAACGTATAATGTAAAAAAAGAACGTGATATCCTCACGTTCTTTTTTTACATTATAATAATTTTGTCATCTAGTTTTGTTTGTCCGCTAAGAAGTGCGTTTAAATATTCCACTTTTCTTATACAGGCTTGTATATGTCTTTCAACCTCTTGTAACTCTCCTTGGTGATGTGTTTCAATTGGATGAATTTGTACGTTGAATTTTTCGAATTGACTACTATATGTTATTTCTGCATAGCCGCTCATAATATCCGTTTCGTTATGAAATAAAAATTGCTTCGTTTTGTCACAGAATGATACATCCTGAAACCCATATACTTTTAATGCTTCAATTACTTTTTTTATCATTTTTGTATTCATGTTTTAACCCTCTTTACGAAGTTCTACTTATATATTATAACATAAAAAATTACATAGAAAGCGCTTCCAAGTGTATTTTATTATAAACTTTACGTTTCAATCACAAAAATGAAACAAAGAAAAAAT
>Ga0209463_1002197_pt1 | contig 10933 bp, 10 predicted proteins | sample AgamicMgSfrz_FD_187169 | JGI IMG/M metagenome (GOLD analysis project Ga0209463, IMG submission 187169) | Agave microbial communities from Guanajuato, Mexico - Mg.Sf.rz (SPAdes) (version 2) | ecosystem: Host-associated > Plants > Phyllosphere > Phylloplane/Leaf | place: Guanajuato, Mexico... | reverse complement strand
TAATGACAATCCTTACATTACCATAATATAGGATGCATTTTGCGGTAAACACATACCTTTACCATTTGAGGGTAAAATAAGTCGAACTGTAAATAGTTTAAGTGACTAGTCCCCATGAAGAATGCGAGTAAATAAACGGTATAGGGGTGGGTCTCATGTCTACTCACTTATTTCATTATTTAGATCAACAAGAAAAAAAACTGATTTTCTCGATGGTGGAAATGGAGAGGTTTCCCTCTTGCCGAACAAGGTCAATAGTCGCTTACCTGGTTAAAGAGAACGAACCACCCATGATTACGCTATAAATAACCTGGATTGTAGAAAAACCAAAAACGACGGAGGGATTTTTTTATGACAGAATTACATACAAGACAATTGGTAGCCTCTGAATTAGGCGGACTATGGGCTACTTACCTATCGGATAGCATGATAGAAACCGTCTACACCTATTTCCTAGCTAAAGTGGAGGATGCTGATATTAAGACTATGCTCCAACGCACCATGGACTTAGCAAAGAAGCATAAAACAGAAAAAACGAATATCTTTCAGAAGGAAGGTCATGTCCTACCAGCAGGTTTTAATAAAGCAGATGTTCATGTGGATGTACCAAAACTGTTCACAGATGAATTTATGCTCTATTATACGAAACAAGCTATTCAAGGCGCACTAAGTTCATATAATGGCATCACTCCACACACCTTACGTAAGGATGTACGTGAGCACTTTCTTTCTTGTACTACTTCTGCACTGGAACTCTTTGATGAAATGACGGATTTGATGATAGCCAAAGGGCTTGATGTTGCACCACCTATCATTCCCTACATGAAGGAAATAGATATGGTGGAGAAGAAAAGTTTTTTTATTGGTTGGTTCGGGAATGAACAGCCACTGACTGCTCCAGAAATTATTCAATTATATGCAAATACACTAAGTAATGACCTTGGAGTGATATTGATGAAAGGATTTAGTCAATGCGCGAAAAAGGAAGAAATAAGAGACTTCTTTATAGAGGGAAAAGAATTAGGAAAAAAACATGTGAATCGGTTTTCTAAATATCTACAAAACGCCGACTTACCTGTACCTCGATCTAATGAGACTAGTATTTTAAATTCGACGGAGTCCCCTTTTTCCGATAAATTGATGTTGAACCATACTGCTGCTTTAATCGCTTCTAGTATAGCCTATTACGGAGTAGCATTATCTTCCTGTACCAGGACTGATTTGTTAAAAGACTTTTCAGAGTCGCTTGTAGAGGCAGGTATTTATGCCGGTAAAGCAAGTAATCTCTTAGTGGAACACGGATGGCTAGAGAGCCCACCTCACGCAGCAGATAGCAAGTAAAGATGGAATCCCTTGGAGTAAGTTCCTGTAATGGAATCAAAACATAAAGTGACACCAGGCGAAGCTATAGTTTGGAATATGGTTTTGCCTGGTGTTAGCCAATTGTTGAATGGTTATTATAGTACAGCCATTTTACTTTTAATTCTAGATTTCTTATTTATATGAAGTCTCATTTCAATAAAATCATTGTTTGGAGTTTGATCGGAGATATTTCACAAGCGATAGAAAACGGGGACACTTCCTGGTTATCCTTTTACCAATGTATTTACTTCTTTGCTATGTATGATGCCTATATGAGCGCAGGCGGAGGCGTCGGTAACCGCTTTGCTTTCTTACCATTTGTCTTTTCTGCTTATTTTGTAACAGTTGGTATCTTTTACTCATCCAAAGTTCGTAAATTTGGACACCTAATAGGCCCTTTATGGTTTCCGCTTATTTGTCTCATTTCAATGGTTTTATGTTAAATCACATTTTAGGTCGAAGAGTACTTTAATTTCTTGGTATAATTCTTTCATCATTCCAACTAATTAATGGAAAGGATTTATTGGATTTATTGCCAATTAGTTGTATAATAATATCTTTAAGTAACAAGGAGAGGTTTCAACCTTTCTTCTTAAATAAGTCCAATCTATGTGTAACATACGCTCGGAATGTTAACATTCAACTTGTTTTGAGCTTTGCGCTCTGTGACATTGTCACAATAAAGTTATAAAGCTATAAAGTTATCGTTTATGCTGTTCTGTTAATTAGATTTTTTGGTAAAAAGAAAATACAACCGTGATTCTCTTCTGACTTAACAGGGACTCCTACCAGAAGAAGCCACTTCACTTACGTGAGGTGGCTTTTTCTTTGTATGCTAGCTGAAACCCTAGGGAGGTTTCTACAAAAACACTAGAAACTTACCCTCCTTCAAACGCTTTAGGAGGTGCTTCTGTCCAACCTTTATCAATTAGAATGTTCATACCGTCATCAACAAATAAACCTATGTTCATAAGTGTTCTCGCATACAATAAATTGATATCTCTTCTTGCTGTAACAGCCAGAGAGTTACCGAATGACCTTATCTTCATGGCGAACATGTCCACTTTGTGAAATAACATTATTTTATCTGAAAAAGGTGGAAAGGAAGATGTTGTAACCAAATGGTCAAGGTAAGACGGCGATTGAATACGTTCAATATGTAGTTTTTCTTTATATTGTTTTACCGCTTTATCAGTCATTGTTATACCTCGATTAAACAAAGCCTTTATCTTTTTATCTTGAACAATTTGATGAAACCCCACCAACAACGCCATACTCGTTACATTATTTTCTATATTATCCCAAAGATGTATTATTTCCAATGCTTGTAATGGCCGAACTTCCCCTACAAAACCATTTAAGTAACTTTGCTTAGTAATCCTCTCAATTCCATCAGGTACTGGAATGATAGGAGGTCCCAATATAAATTTTTTCTCCATTAAAATGCTATTAATTTGTTCTAAGTATACCGTAGCGCATTGATTGCAATAAACAAAGAACTCCCTTATATCCTCACGCATAACCAGCGGAACTGCAACAGCGTAAAGGCTCATTCCCGCCTTAGATGCATACTTCAAATAATGTACGTAAAATTCATCTGCATATAGACGTGGTGCACCCAGATTTACATCTTTATTGGTAAATCCAATTGGAATAGGAAAATTTACTTTATTAAAAAAATCTTCAATCCTCTGTACGAAATCCTTTGATAAGGCTAACCCATTTTCTAAAAGGAACTTAATATCTTCATCCTCACAATGTTGCTGGAAATAGCTTAATATTTGAATGGACATACTGTTTCCCATATAAGTAGCCCACAGTTTCCCCATTTCAAAAGTTGTAAAATGGTTGGTTTCTTTTTGTAATTTCGGCTTTATATTTAGTGGTTTCATTACATTCATTGGATTTAATTTTTTATGAGTGGCCATAAGCAATCCCCTTTTTCCTACATTTACACTTATAGTAACCTTCAGTGGAAATATAATTCGGGGGCTGGCAATTTTTCTTGCATACTTTCCGATCTTTTCAGATGAATTGCTGATGAAAGAGTCTTAATTTTTTATAGTGATTGTTTAATGATGTTATTTTTCACACTGAAAACCACTTCCTTTGGTTTGACCTTCACTGAGAAATTGCATCTGAAACCTGATTTTATGAATATTGTTTATCTATAACAGGTGTTAGCTTACCTACCACCTAGGGGTCTTATAAGAAATTTTGGTCCTCTTTATTTGGCTTATGAATGAGAATGGCCATCTTCTTACTTTTCTGTCTTATGAAAAATAGGCCCCAACAACAATAAAACAAAACAGTTAGTAGCAAATAAAAAAAGGAACTATTATGTGAAAGTCTAAATAGAAATCCACTTAATAGCTCGGTTTTATCTTAGCCTGAATTACTTGCCAGTCTCTTTTAGAAACGTTCTTACTCCTTAAGAATAGTTCTTTAAAATATTTTGTATACATTTCTTTAGAAACAAGGGACTATTGATTTCCCCTGCTGAAGGGTTTCGCTTTCTACGATGCGAGCGCCGAGTCGCTTCGTCACTTTGCTTTCACTAATCCGGTAGGAATCTATCCTATTCGTTCTAATCGATTTTTTAAATTCATCCTCTCTACTCTTATGTTTTTATTTCATAACATGTAGTTAAACCGACAAAGTTGAATCATTGCCTGCTGTTTCCTCTGTTTCTAAGCTCTCTTTTTGTTTTTCGGCTTTTTCATAGGCCTTCCAGAACGGATAGTAGACAATTATGCCGATAGCAAAGTTGATTATAACTAAAAGTACACCTTTCCAGTCCCCGCCTGTTGCTACATAGCCTGATATAAATGGCGGTGTTGCCCATGGCAATTCTACGAAGACTCTGTTAACTAGGTGAAGGGAAAAAGCGCCGTAAGTAACAAAGGCTGCAATTGTCCCTGAAAGGATAAATGGGATAATGAAAAAAGGATTTAATACAATCGGCAAACCGAAAACAATTGGTTCAATAATCGTAAATACAGCTGCAGGTGTGACTATTCCTGCTAAGGTTTTAGCTTGTTTTAACTTGGATCTCCACATCCAGAACAAAATTCCCCAAGCGGCGGCTGGCCATATTGTGATACGTTCGACGACTGTCGTCCATATATGGGGCAGTTCTTTTAGGTTTACTCCATTTGATAATGCCTCAGCATTTTCAGCTACCCATTGCAGTTTTAATGGTTCAAATATAGGACCTATCATATTATCTCCATGCATGCCAACTGCCCACAGCAAAAGGCCGATAAATACTCTAGGCACATACACAAAAATACTATCTGTACCACTAAAGATGGGCCCTAAAACGGAGTTAAGAAATACGGTGATATCAAAGTTCATAATAGAACGGACTATCCAAAGTAACGTTAAGATGACCAAAAAAGGGATTAGTGCCACAAAAGCATTCGTCACATTAGGCGGCACACCATCAGGCATTCTGATTGTAATTTTCTTTTCTAGAAAAAACCGGTATATTCTAATGCTTATTAAACTGCTGATAATCGCTGCAAATAATCCTCCCGCAGCAAAATTCGTCACATCCATCCCATTTGTTAAATCATTTATATTAATCAAAAAGAATGCTGCTACACTTAATAAGGCAGCATTAATCGAATCAATATTAAAGTGTTTAGCATAATTCATGCCAATTGCAACAGCAGCATATAACGAGAGAAAATTCATGGTGATATTGAAAAACACTAGTAGCTTTGGCGAAAGACTTGATAATGCAGGGATAAGTGCCCCCTCACTAAAAGTACCTGGTAAACCGAGCATAGCTAGTAATAAAAACAAACTTCCAATAATCACAATAGGAACAATTGCAACTAAACCATCCTTTACAGCGGCAACAACGGGTATACCTCCAAACTTTGCCATTGGTCCGGCTAAACGATTCACAACAAAATTAGATATTTGATCTAAAAATGAAGTTTTTGATTTGCTCATCATAACCCCTCCCATTATTAGTTACTATTAATGCAAGTTGGTTATTTGTCGACAACAACCTTGTAAGCGCTCTCTTTCTTACTCGGATTATAGGCTACTACTTCATTATTTGTCTATAGAGGTTTTGGTTGTTTTTACTGCAGAAAAGTTGTTATCCACTACTAGCAGTAAAAAGCTGGTTCATTATTTCCTAATTCGACTCTTGCTTTATTCATACATAAATACTGTTAAATAGCGGTTCTGAATTACTTTTTCCTTCTTCTTTTTGCCTCCTGAAATTTCGGGAAATGAAATCAGATTTCATGATTAGTACCATATCTCCTGTATTTAGAAAGTTATCACCATAATGGGTACGAAAGCTTTTTAATAGACATTTCGATGCTATGATTATTTTAAGAAATCGTAAAGGAGAGTTCCTATGCTAAATATAGCAATTGTAGGTTTTGGAAATGCAGTAGTTAATTATCACCTACCATATCTTGAGGGGAAAAATCATATTAATGTGAAAAGTATCTTTAGAAGAGAAGAAGATCGCATTGGAGATACTGAACGTGAAGCCTGGTATCCTAACATTCACTTTACAACCAATTTCCAAGAGGTTCTAGCTGACAAGGAAATAGAATTAATCGTTATTTGCACTCATGTTGACAGCCACGTCGAATATGCGAAACAAGCATTAGAAAATAATAAGCATGTGCTGGTTGAAAAACCATTTGCTCCTACGGTTGAAGAAGCAGAGGAAATCTTTCATTTAGCCAAGTCAAAAGGGCTGATTGCAATGGCCAATCAAAACAGAAGATTTGACGGTGATTTTCTTACATTAAAAAAGGTTATTGATAGCGGTGTGCTTGGTCAACTGATTGAAATACAATCCCATTATGACTATTTTAATCCTCAGCAAATCCAAAAAGGCTTTGGTTTATTACATGGCTTAGCCGTTCATACGATTGACCAATTATATTCTATATTTGGTGAGCCAAAGAAGATTCATTACGATGTCAGAAGTGTTTATCATCCTGGTGAATCAGATGATTATGTGGACATTGATTTCCATTATGGTCTTTTAAAGACCACAGTTAAATGCAGCTTAGCTGTTAAAATTAATCATCCTAAGTTTATTGTCCATGGTGACAAAGGCAGCTTTATTAAGTACAGCAGCGGTCATCAGAAAAAAAATCCAAACGGTCCAACGAAGGCTTCATTTGAAGTCGAACCAAAGAGTAACTGGGGACAGCTCTCCTATATGGATGCAAATGGTGTGGAGCATAATGAGACTGTAGAGTCTGAAGTAACTGATTATGGAATTCTATACGAAAAATTATACGCAAGTATAAAAACAGGCACAGAAAAACCAGTAAAAGATGAAGAAGTCCTTGCTGTATTAAAAATATTAAATGACGGTGTTGAGGCTGCAAAGGAATCGGGGTGCTCCCAATGAAAGTGGCTACAATAGGAACAGGGTTTATTGTCGATGCCTTCTTACAGGGTTTAGAAAAAATTGAAGATGCCAAATGTGTAGCTATGTTTTCCCGTAAAAAAGAAACTGCTCTCCCGCTCGCAACCAAATATGAAGTAACAACAATTTATACCGATTTAGATGCACTTTATGCAGACGAGTCCGTTGAAATAGTCTATATCGCTTCGCCTAACAGTCTTCATTTTGAACACGCTTATCGTGCGCTTGAACATGGAAAACATGTTATTTGTGAAAAACCGTTTACGTCTACTCTTCAAGAAACAGATACATTAATTTCGTTAGCAAAGCAAAAAAACTTGATGTTATTTGAAGCGATTACAACGATTCATTTGCCAAACTATCAATTAATTAAAGGAAATCTTGAAAAACTTGGTCAAATAAAGCTTGTCCAAAGCAACTACAGTCAATATTCTAGCAAATATAATGCACTGCTTGCAGGCGAGACACCAAATGTATTTAATCCGAAGTTCTCTGGCGGTTCACTCGTTGATATCAATATATATAACTTACATTTTGTGATGGGACTTTTTGGTACACCAGAAAAATTAAGTTATACCGCCAATAAACATGCGAATGGTATCGATACCTCTGGGGTACTATTACTAACTTATCCTGACTTCATTGCTGCATGTGCAGGCGCAAAAGATACACGCAGCGAGAACTTTGTTCTGATCCAAGGAGAAAAAGGGTATATTCATGTAGAAAACGGTGCGAATGGCTGCAGACGGGTAATCGTCCATAATGAAGATACTAAGGTAGAATTAAACGAGCAAACATCTATGAATAATCTCTACTATGAACTGCTTATTTTTAATGATATCTACAAAACAAAGGACTTTAACCGCTGCTATAGCTTGCTGGATTACAGTCGGTCTGTTATGGAAATGTTGGTGGAAGCAAGAATGGATGCTGGAATTATTTTTGAAGCAGATTTAAAATAACTGAAAAGGAGAGCTGATTTTTTCAGCTCTCCTTTTCTTGTTGAAATGATAGTGAATTCATATATAAAACATCAAAAATATAAACAGAGGACATCATACTGTAAATTTTAGATAACTGTAATTGTTCATCGGAAGAATATGTAACAATTATTTCATCACATAATTTTGCTAATGCAGAATCCCGGCTTCCCGTAATGCCAATTACCTTCATATTGTTATTCCGGAGCCTTTTCGCGATATCAATCATTGCTTTATTTTTACCTGTATGTGATAAAACAAAAGAAATAGTGGAAGAAGTATTTTTAAGATTTGTCAAATAGTGCTGATTGGCACTGTTATATGCAACTGCCATCAAGCCGACTTCGTTCCATTTGGCACATGCTTGTTGTGCGATATAATAATTTATATCAACACCATAAACATCTATCCGTTCAGCCGCCTTCATCCACTCTACAATACGTAATAAACTATCTTGATTAACCATTCTCCTAGTTTCGATAAATGCCCGTTCATAAAGGTCTGGAACTAAATCTATCCCATAAATACTGCTCTTACTTTCAGAGAAATTAGCGGCACCTTTATCTTCTGTCCTGTCATTTTTATATTCAAGTGCTAATTTTAGCTGAAAGTCAGGATAGCCTTTTAAGCCTAGTTTTTTACATAAACGAACAATAGTCGAGGAACTCGTAAAAGTTAATTTAGCCAGTTCATTGGCAGTTAAGTCAAATACTGCTGTTGGATTTTCTAATATATAATTAACGATATACTGTTCCTGAGACGTTAAATTATACATGTATTTCATTTTTTTAATAAGCATGAACCTATTCCCTTCTCTATCTGCCAAACAATAGCTTATCCTCTAAAAAGGTTTCTCTTTGTAATGTTGTAGCACTTCCGCTCTCGTTAATTGTCTAACGCGGTTTTCTTGATATTCCATTTGATATAGTGTGGAGAATAGTACATTTAATATATATTCAAATGCTGCTTGAGATGAATAGGTGGCAATTTTCTCTGTTTCTGTTGTTTCTAATCTTGATACCGTTATAATCACATCAGAAAGCTTTCCTAATTCACTGTCAGGAAAAGACGTCAGTAACAGAATCGGAATGCCTCTTTCCTTGATCATTTGCGCAGCAAACAAATCATTAGCAGATTTGGCATCATAGCTAATGAAAAATGCGCAATCATCTATTAACAGATTTGCTGCATTCAAAGCCCATTCTTCTCTATCTTTAGCAAGAATAGCATATTTATTAATCTTCCAAAGTTTATTTTGAAAACTTTCTGCGCGAATTTGTGAATCACCAGACGCAAACAAGAAAATACGTTTAGCATGATATAAATGTTTGGTCATTTGCATAAGCTGTGCTTCATTTAATAGATGATATGTTTCTTTAATAGCTTGTTGTGATAAATGCATAATATCTTCACTTATTTTCATAAGGGAGGAATTCCCCTCAAAAGGTATATTCGGATTGATTTCTGCTTCTAGATCCAGCTGCTCCAAAGATTTTAACAGCTGAATTCTAAACTCCTTAAAGCCTTTAATGCCGAGTTTTTGCACAAAACGTATGATAGAGGCATTTGAAGTAAAGGTTCTCTTCGCTAATTCTTGAATCGATATATTTTCCATTAAAGTTGTATTTTCAAGGATATAATTTGCTATTATTTGCTCTGTTGTTGTGAATTTTTTGAAATGTACAATCTGTTTTAATAACAAGCTGCTATTCTCCTTTGCGGCTGAACTTTTTTTCCGATTTATCGATGGTAACAGTAGAGATTACGGAACTATTTTACCTAAATAAGCGTTTTCACTTAAGGCTATAGCAATCTTTCTCTCTGCCCCCTATAATTAAAGCTATCAAGAGCAAATTAGGAGTGAAAATCATGTTAACAATCAGTTATATTGGAAATGGCAAAAGTACAAATCGTTATCATCTGCCTTTTGTATTACAGCGAGAAAACATAAAGGTAAAGTCCATTTACCGCAGAAATCCTGATCGCGATAGCTGGGAAACACACCCTTCTATCCATTATACTACGAATCTTAATGAAATAATGAATGATGCAGAAATTCAGTTGGTAGTGGTTAATACAGCAGTTGAATCTCATTATGAATATGCCAAAATGGCGCTTGAGCATAATAAGCATGTATTAGTGGAAAAACCGTTTATGATGACAAAGGAAGAAGCAGAAGAGATATTTACCCTTGCAAAGGATAAAGGTCTGGTTGCCCAGTGTTACCAAAACCGTCGCTTTGATTCTGACTTTTTAACAGCAAAAAAAGTCATCGAAAGCGGTAAGTTAGGCGATTTGCTTGAAGTAGAAATGCACTATGATTATTTTAGACCGCAAACCCCAGAATCAACTCATACTTTTTCATTCTACAATAGTTATTTATATGGGCATGGCTGCCATACAATTGATCAAGTCATTTCTTATTTTGGCAAGCCTGATAATATTCATTATGATGTCAGACAGCTTCTTGGCACAGGCCGTATGAACGATTATTTTGATTTAGATTTTTATTATGACAAGCTGAAGGTTTCCGTCAAATCTAGCTTCTTCCGTTTGAAACAGCGTCCTAGTTTTATTGTTTATGGTAAAAAAGGCGTTTTTGTTAAACAAACAGAGGATCGCCAAGAAGAACATTTAAAACTGTTCTACATGCCTCACCATGATGATTTTGGAATTGATTTGCCTGAACATTATGGCACGCTGACATATATAGATGAAAATGGAGATTATCATGAAGAAAAGGTTGTTTCCGAAGTTGGAGATTATGGCCGTGTCTATGACGGAGTTTACAACGCAATCGTAAATGGAGCAGATAAACAAATCAAAGATGAGCAAACACTTTTGGCTATGGAAATACTAGAACAAGGAATAAAGTTATGTAAGTAAGATTCTATTTAGAAGAAACCTTCACTAACATGGTGAAGGTTTCGGACTGTAGGCAAACTCGGGAGAATTGCGAGTTTACCTACAGTCTTTTTTTAAATAGATAGATATAAAATCCGTGTTGTTAGATTTTCACTCCAGGTGGACGCTTTCCGCGGGCGGGGCCGAGCCGCTTCCCTCGCTACGCTCAGTCCAGGGTCTCGACTGTCCCGCTTTTCCCGTAGGAGTAGCCACCCTCCGTTCCAATCAATTTATTACAAGAAATAAAGGAAAGTACCATAGACCCCGA
>Ga0209463_1002195_pt1 | contig 10943 bp, 9 predicted proteins | sample AgamicMgSfrz_FD_187169 | JGI IMG/M metagenome (GOLD analysis project Ga0209463, IMG submission 187169) | Agave microbial communities from Guanajuato, Mexico - Mg.Sf.rz (SPAdes) (version 2) | ecosystem: Host-associated > Plants > Phyllosphere > Phylloplane/Leaf | place: Guanajuato, Mexico... | reverse complement strand
TTTGTTACTTCTATAAAACATCTCTTTTTCTATTGCCATCATAGAATCCGCCACGATTGTCTGTTAATGCAATTATTTGCTCTAGTCCCTCTATATGATCACCTATAATTCGAAGTACAGCTGGAGGATGACCTATTTTTGCAAAATGTTCACTGGGACGAATACGGTTCATCTTATCAACCTCAACACGATATACACACGCAATTTCAAATCCAGAAAGAAGAGCCTTCACTTGTGCTACACAAGGTGACAATAAAGATTTATACCCAATTGCTTTCAAACACTTGTGGCTAAATGCATTAGGTACCGCAATAAGTGATCCTACCCCTAAATCCTTTCTATCACAAGCTAAATTTAGTGCATACTTAAACGCAGTTACAAGATGAAGTGGTACTCTTAGATCTAAATAATGATTTAAATCATTTAATGCGACGTCCTTTCCATCTGCAATAGCTTTTGCAAAAGGATATAGCTCCCTAGCTGGAATAACAAAATCACCATCTATAAATAACACAATTTCTCCTTTTGCAAAATAAGTTCCAAGTGAACGCCCTACATCGTTTCCAAGGGCTTCTTTATATACAATTGTCGTTGCGCCCTTGTCTTTTGCAATCGTTGCTGTTTTATCTGACGAACCATTTACGACGACGATGATTTCAAAAGGTTCAATTTTACGAAGCTCTTCTATAACGTTTCCAATTGTTTTCTCTTCATCTTGTACAGGAATAACAACCGATAGTTGCTTTCCTTTATACAAATTGGATGTAACGCCCCATCCTTGATAAAAATCTTCGAAATTTAAAGTATGATAGACGCTATTCCTTTTCCTATTTCCATCATAATATCCCCCGCGTGTATCACTGCTTACTATCCGTTCCGCAACAGCTTCTATATGATCACCTATCATTCTTCTTTCAGATTGAGAAAGGCTCGTGCCATATGCAGCATGTTCAACCGGTCGAAATTTATTCGGCGTAATAACATCAATAGCACAATGACGGCTAATTCTCCATTTACTTTGTGCTATACGTAAATGAGCTACAATAGGATTAACTAAACATTCGTATCCAATACTCTGGACGACTTCTTTCGTCAACGCATGAGGTACAGATAATAAAGAATCTATTTTTAATTCTTCACGCTCTAACATTGCATTTAATATTTGACGCCACACTGTAACAGAATGGGGTTTTTGTTTCTTTAAAAACAATGCGTCCAAATTATTTAAAACGATGTCAGTCTGATCATGTAAAATCGGATTAAGAAACAATTGTAATTTTGAAGTTGGAATAGCAAAGTCCCCATCTATAAATAGTAATACATCACCTATCGCATATTTTGCGCCAACTGCACGTCCAACATCGTTTCCTAATAGTTCTGTATGCCTGATTACTTTACATCCTAACCGATTAGCAACCTCTTCTGTACCATCATTACAACCATTTGCTATTACAATAATCTCTACTGGATTTAACGGTTTTACCGATTGAATAACGTCTGAAATTGTATCCACTTCATTACTTGCAGGAATAATAACTGATAGCGACTTAGCCATTGTTTTCTTCATGAAACCACTTAATAGTTTCTTTCAATCCTTGTTCCCACGTTACTGTCGCTTGAAATTGAACAAGCTCTCTTAACTTCGTTACGTTCGGCCTTCTATTTGGAATTTCTTCAAAGCCATGTGGATATACTTCCTCAAAAGGAACTTGTATAATTTTTGAAGAAGATTTCGTTAGTTTTTTAATTGTTTCTGCTACTTCTTTTATACTCTTTTCGTTCTCGGAACCTATATTAATAATCTCACCATTTACCTTCTCATCCATTGCTCGAATCGTTGCCTCTACCGCATCACTTACATACGTAAAGCAACGTGTCTGCTTTCCATCTCCATATACGAGAATATCTTCTCCTTGCAGGGCCGCACTGATAAATCGCGGGATTACCCCTGCATACGGACCATCTTTCGCTCTTGGACCATAAATATTAAAATAACGAACAATTGTTACCGGTAAACCTTCTAATGCGTAGCCTAAACATAATGTTTCTTCTAATGTTTTACACACTGCATAACTCCAACGTATTTTAGAAGTTGCCCCGTACAATCGGTCCCCTTCTTCTGAGAAAGGCGGTTTGCCCTTGCCATATACTTCGGAAGTAGATGCAAAAACTACTTTCTTCTTTCCTTTTAATGCTGCTTGTAAAATGTTTCTCGTTCCATCAAAATTCGTTTCAATGAGCTCTATACTTTTTTCCATTGTCGTTTTAACACCTAAAATTGCTGCTAAATGAAACACTACATCATGTTGATTTACTAACTCATAAATAGAATTTTTGTCTAAAACACTTATTGGAATAACCCGCATCTCTCTCATTAGCTCATTATGATACTTATTTTTCCCTTTATAGAAGTTATCCACAATCGTGACTTCATAACCCCTTCTCACCAACTCTTCAGCTAAATGAGATCCAATAAATCCGGCCCCACCTGTAATTAAACATTTCTTACTCATACACTCACCTTCTTTATAATTCCCCTTGTATCTATTACTCGGTTCATTCCTTTAAAAAGCTTCCAATCGATATTAGAATGATCAGTTAAAATTAAAATACAACCTGCCTCTTTAACTGTTTGTTCATCCAAGGCAACGGATTGATACACCTTATCTCCAATTTCTGCAGAAGAAATATATGAATCATGGTATTTTATCTTGTATCCTTCTTTTATTAGTAATTGAATAATTGGCAAAGCCGGTGATTCCCTCAAATCATTTACATCTTTCTTATACGCGATTCCTACAATTAAAACTAGTCCGGGTGATTGCACCATGCCCTTTACTTTCCGGACAATTTTCTCTGGCATTTCTTCATTAATTACATGTGCCGCCTCAATTAATTGACTAATTGCCCCATTCTTTTTTATTCTCCATTGAAAATATAAAGGATCTACGGGAATACAGTGCCCCCCTATCCCTGGTCCTGGCCAATACGGAGTAAATCCAAACGGTTTTGTAGATGCCGCTTCAATAACCTCATAAAAATCAATCCCTAAACTTTCACATAGTGTGTTTAACTCATTTACTAAAGAAATGTTAACTAAGCGCTGAATATTTTCAAATAGCTTACACATCTCTGCTACTTTCGGAGAGCTAACAGGTACAACTACGTCAAAAATGCTACTATATAAATCCTGTACTTTTTGTTTGCACTTTTCTGTTTGTCCACTAATAACTTTTGGAATAGCTTGAACTGAATATTGACTATTTGCTGGATCAATTCTCTCAGGAGAATATCCAATATAGAAATCTTCTCCTACCTTTTTGCCGGCTTGAGAAATAATAGGAATAATAACTTCCTCAAGTGTGCCTGGGTATGTGGAACTTTCAAAAATGAAGGTTTGTCCTTTTTGGAGATTTTGTTGTATATAATGCGAAGCTGAAATGAGGGCACTTAAATCTGGTTCTCTTCGTTCATTAATTGGAGTTGGAACAGTAACAATAACATAATCACTATTTTGGAAATCAGTAATACCTTTATCTGGTGTATTTACTATTAATTTATTTTTAGTCAATAAACTTTGTAACACTTTAGAAGAAACATCTGGAATATAACTTTCTCCTTTTATAATCGATTCTATTTTTCTAGTATCTTTATCTAATCCTAGTACGGTATATCCTCTTTCTGCAAAATGGACTGCTAAAGGAAGACCAACATACCCTAATCCAATAATAGCTACTTTACTACTAGCATTCATCTGTATTCTTTTCTTCCTTTCTCAATTGTTGAATAATGTCTCTATCGCGATCTCCATCCGTAAAACTCCCACGTTCGTCTGTATATTGTAATAGATAAGCAATCGCCTCAAGTTGATCACCGAAAATACGGTCAAATGCCGGAATACGTCCATTTACAAACCCATGTTGCTCCGGGCGTACCCGATTGGTTTTTATAACATCTACAAATTCTACTGCTGTAATAGAAAAAACCTCCAAAATAGCTTTCATTTGGGCTAATGGCGGAATAACAAGCGAGTCATATCCTATTTTCTCTATTACCCTTTTATGCATAGCATGTGGTACTGCCGTTAATGAGTTATTCCATAAATCCGGTCTTTTCGCTACTAAATTCACAAAATATTTCCCCATACTAATTGGATCTGCAGGATGAAACATATCTAATAAGCATTGTAAATCATTTAAAACCACGTCACTTCCATCTTCAACAGCTTGCAAAAATGGAGTGAGTTTTTTTGCTGGAATAACAAAATCACCATCAACGAATAAACAAATATCTGCCGTAGCATGCATGGCACCTATCGCTCGTGCTACATTATGTCCAAGCGCCTTCGTAAATTCAACAACAATAACATTTTCTAGCTTTGCGTGTTTAACAGTCTCAAAATCTGCGCCATTCGCGACAACAATAATTTCATCTACCCCTGCTTTTTTCACTTCTTGTATAACAGATCTTATCGTCATTTTTTCTTCTGACACTGGTATAATCGCACTATATTTCGCTTTTTCCTTCTTTAATACAACGGGTTTATAGTTCCCTATAAACTCTCTATCCCTGTTTCCCTCCGAAAAACCGCCGCGTTTACCATATGTTTCGATTACGTATTGTAAAGCACGTAAATGATCACCCATAATACGGCTAGTCGCTTTCGGATAAGGAGAACCAGGTGATGTTCCCGTATGCACAGGACGAACCTTATTTGTGTGAATTACATCGACCGAAGCCGTATCAACAATATCTACTCCTCTAGACATCGCCATCGCTTGAAATAGTGCTGGATCTGCTAAATTCCACCACCCAAGTTTCTCGATAACTTTCCTGTTCATCGCATGTGGAATTGCGATTAAAGATCCAACAACAAGCTCCTTTTTATTCAAATAACGATTCAACATGAACTTTCCAACTGTCGTATAATGTGGTCTCATCTTTAAATAAACCGACCATGTTAAATTATTCACAACAATTTGATGCCCTTGTTGAATCCCTTTCACGAAACGTTGTAACTCTTTACTATCAATAACAATATCACCATCTAAAAACAAGACAATTTCACCTTTTGCTTCTCTAGCTCCAATAGCCCGTCCAACATCATTGCCAAGAGAATGTTTATAATAAATCATGTGACAATGATGTTGTAACGCTATTTTTTTCGTCCCATCTGTTGACCCATTATCTACCACGATAATTTCGTAAGGCTCGAGCTTCTCCACTTCTACTAAAACTTGCGATAAAGTACTCGCTTCATTGTGCGCTGGAATAACAACTGATACTCTCATACTTGTATCACGCTTACCCTTCCAATCGAACATAAGCAATAATAGGAGTACGCACAATTACATCTTCCGGTGGTCCATAAGAAGGAGAAGTACGCACAATTATCGCCCCATCTGTCACAGATAAAAGAATGCCTGTAACAATTTCTACAGCTGTCACAACTTGCACTAGCTCACCAACATGGTTACGTAATTCATCAGTAAATAACATATATAACTCTCCTTTCTTACACTTCTTTAATTGATATAATGCTTGTAAATGGTAATAAAACTTCAGTTCCTATTCCTTCTTGCAATGTTAAGAAATCATCACCAACTGCTACAATAACGCCTGTTAATTGTCCAACCGTCACCGTAATTTCTACGTTTTTACCTAAATACTGCTTTGCAATTTCTTTAAAAGGTGATGTATTGCATTCTTTTAAAATATTACAAATAATAGATTGAAATTGGCTTGATTTTATAAATTCTTCCGTAGCTTGCTTAGAGTTTCTTTGAATAAACCTTGCAAAGTTTTGCGAAAATAAAAGTCGTTCCACAGCAGGCAATAATTTGTCATCTAAAAAATAGCCTAATTGTCTATTAAATAATCTTGATAACTTATGCCAATATTTTCCGAACAGACACATACACTTCTCCTCCTATTATTTTTAGATTACAAAATTTTACATCCATACATCTTAATGTATACAAAACAGATATTTTTGTGATAGGTAAGACATACATTTTCTAAAAGAAATATTTGTTTAAGGGCATAAAAAAAACTATCCAAAAGGATAGTTTCTTACACTTCAATATTCCGCAACATTGTATAAATGTCGTTATTCACTTTACCAAACGATTTAATGTTGTTTTGGATGTTAGATAATAAAACGACATACACACTTCCGCTTTTACTAAATCCATTTAAGCAATTCCATCCTGGCATTACACCGTGATTCGAATAACTTCCTGGGTCTACGTACCATCCAAATCCGTAATCTTTTTTTCCGCCTGTAAACATTTGATCATAGCTCTCTTTTGAAATTAACTTTCCAGAGAAGAGTGCTTCGTTAAATAAATATAAATCATGTGCACTCGTATATATATCACCACAACCATATAGTTGTGACATGCTCGGAATATTAGGTGTTGTCATATTGTTATTTACTATTTTATAACCCGTTGATGGGAATCTTGTTTGTTCTAATTCTGTGCCAAAACCAGAATGTTTCATACCCACAGTAGCAAAAATATGTTGTTTAATATATTCTTCGAGCGGCTGTCCACTTACCTTCTCGGCAATGTATGCAAGTATAGAGTAGTTCGAATCGGAATACTTCCACTTCTCTCCTGGACCACCAATACGCTTTTGATTTCCTATTCGCTTTATCAGTTCTTCATGAGAAATATCTTCTTTTCCCTGCTCATATTCTGGAATCCCTGATGTATGTGTTAATAGATGTTTTAGCTGAATACTATTACCTTGTGGAAAATCTGGAATATACTTCGCAACAGTATCTTCTACTTGTAATTTTTTTTGATCTTTCAACTGCATAATAGCGGTTGCTACAAACGCCTTTGAAATAGAACCAATATAAAAAGTCGTCTCTGAATTATTGGGTACTTGCTGCTCTTTATTTGCCATACCGTACCCTTTATTCAGAAGAACTTTTCCGTTCTTCACAATAACAGCTGTCCCGCTAAATCCTGCGTTTTGTAAATACTGGTCCAATTGAGCGTTTTCATTAATTTCTTGAGGTGGTCCTTCAGTAGGCTGTTCCGCAGCTTGCGCTTGCTTCACTTGTTCTTCCTGCTCTTTTTGTTTTTGTTCTTCTTGCTTCTTTTTTTCTTCTTCTTTCTTTTTTAGCTCTTCTTGTTTCTTCATTTCTGCTGCCGCTTTTAAAGTTTCTTCTTTCTTATTATGCTCAACAATTTTTGTATACATGAAATATACAAGTGATAATAGTAAGACGAGAATGATTGTCCTTTTTATGTATACAATCGGCCGATGTGCTTTCCCATTCGCATTATTTTTTTCCTGATCCATAATTGCTTTTTTCCCCTTACTCACCAATAATTTAATTCCTCTACTAAAGATTTATTTTAGTAGATTATGGATAATCCATTCTATATCATCCCTACTTTATCACGCACTGCAGATATTACCAACCCATATGTACAAAAAAGAAAAAGAAAATTTACAAAAGTAAGATTCCCTTTAAATTATTAAAAAAAAAGAGGATATCCTGTAAAAAATTGATGTTATCAATCTTTTTGGACATCCTCTTATCTCATTATTTATACGTGTTTTTTCATATCATCGGCAACAGATTCAACATTTGTACCTACGATAACTTGTACACTTGTGTCACTTAATTTCATAACGCCTTTTGCACCGGCACGTTTTAATGCTGCTTCGTTTACTTGACTAGCATCTTTTACTTGTAAGCGTAGACGTGTTGCACAGTTATCAATAACTGTTAAGTTTTCTTTTCCACCTAGAGCTGCTACGTAAGTTTCACCAATTGAACCTGCAACTGGTGCATCCACATCTTCAACTAACTCATCGTCATCTTCACGACCTGGAGTTTTTAAGTTGAACTTCTTAATTAAGAAGTAGAATACTGCAAAGTAAATTGCTGCATAAATTAAACCGATACCTGCTAATAATACAGGTTTTGTTGCAATACCAAAGTTAATAACATAATCAATAGCACCTGCGCTAAATGTGAAACCATCACGAATGCCAAGTGATGTTGTTATGAATAAAGAAAGACCTGTTAATACTGCATGCACACCATATAATACTGGTGATAAGAACATGAATGAGAATTCGATTGGCTCTGTAATACCAGTTAAGAATGAAGTTAATGCTAAACCAGCTAACATACCAGTAACTGCTTTGCGTTTTTCTGGTTTAGCAGCCGCAATCATTGCGAAACACGCTGCTGGTAAACCAAACATCATAACTGGGAAGAAACCAGTCATAAACATACCTGCTGATGGATCTTTTGCAAAGAAACGAGCAATATCACCATGAACAAGATCACCAGCTGCATTTGTAAAGTCACCAAGTACAAACCAGAAATAAGTGTTCATTACGTGATGTAAACCGATTGGAATTAATAAACGGTTTAATAATCCGAATAACCCTGCACCGATTGAACCTAGGTTTACAATACCGTGTGACACTGCATCAATACCAGTTTGGATTGTTGGCCAAATTTGACCAAATAATAATCCTAAAAGAAGCATTACAATAGACGTAATGATCGGTACGAAACGTTTTCCAGCGAAGAATCCTAACCATTCTGGTAGTTTAATCTTATGGAATTTGTTGTATAGTAATCCAGCGATAACCCCGGCAATAATACCACCGAGTATAGCCATATTTATTTTTGGTGTCAAAGCTGCTGCTTTAGAAACTTTATTCATCGTATCTGCTAATTTAGTTGGATCTACTGAACCGACTAAATCTTGAACACTTTTTAATTTATCATTTAATTCTGCTGTTGAGTAAGTAACACTTAAAGCATTAGTTGTATTCTTCATAACTAAATAACCAATTGCACCTGCAAGACCAGCTGCACCACTACCGTCAACAGATAAGCCGATTGCAACACCAATTGCAAAAATAAGTGCTAAATTATCAAAAATTGCTGCACCGGCCTGTGCCATAACAGGAATGTTTAATACGTCTTCTTGTCCTAGACGAAGCAATAATCCTGCTGCTGGTAGTACTGCGATCGGAAGCATTAAAGCTTTACCAATACGTTGTAAAAACTGCAACATTTTAATTCCCCCTAATTCAATTTATGAAATCGTTATCATTATAAGTACGCCTTAGAAAACGCTTTCTATTTACATAACCATAATAACATATAGTTGTATAGATGTGTAGTTTTTATTTTTGAATTTTTTATGGATAAATCTCCTATTTCCAAACTGTTATATAAAAGGAAAATTCTCCTTTTGGAATACAGAATACTTGAAACGAAAGACCCACTATAGAACATGCAACTTTCGTTTTATCATTCCACTTTTTCATGTTATTATTTATTTCCGAGCATATCGGGAAAAGTAAACTTAGTTAATTCGAAATAGGAGCGTTGGTACTATGCAGTGCATTGAAACAAACAACTTACAACAGTTGTTAGAACAAGTAAAACCATATACAAAAAAAGGAAAACTTGCTACTTATATCCCCGAACTAGGAAATGCAAATCCAGACGATTTAGGGATTGCCATTTTCCATAAAGAATCAGAATATATCCATGCAGGCAACTCACAAACACTATTTACTCTTCAAAGTATTTCCAAAGTAATTACACTTGCCCTTGCCCTTTTAGACCGTGGCGAAGAATATGTATTTTCTAAAGTTGGAATGGAACCAACGGGTGACCCATTTAATTCTATTATTAAGTTAGAAACGACAAGTCCGTCCAAACCCCTTAATCCAATGATTAATGCAGGAGCATTAGCTATTACAAGCATGTTAGCAGGAAAAGATAACGAGGAAAAAATGGAGCGTATCCTTCATTTTGTACGTGAAATAACAGATAATCCTACTATTAATTATTCTTCTAAAGTTGCCAATTCAGAATTAGAGACAGCTTACTTAAATCGTTCACTTTGTTACTATATGAAACAAAACGGAATTATCGATTGTGACATCGAAGAACTTATGGATTTATACACTCGTCAATGTGCAGTTGAAGTAAACTGTATTGATTTAGCACGTATTGGCTTAATTTTTGCAATGGATGGATATGATCCATATAAAAAGAAACAGATTATCCCTAAACATATTACAAAAATTTGCAAAACATTTATGGTCACATGTGGTATGTATAACGAATCTGGTGAATTTGCAATCCGTGTTGGTATCCCTGCAAAAAGTGGTGTAGCCGGTGGCATTTTCGGCTGCGTAAAAGGTGAAATGGGAATCGGTATTTTCGGGCCAGCTTTAGATGCAAACGGAAATAGTATCGCTGGTTTTAAAATTCTTGAACTTCTTTCTGCTCAAGAAGGCTGGAGTATTTTTTAATGGAAAGTTATCCTGCTAGTATAGCGGGATTTTTTTATTTGATCTGTTATCAATATCCATACAAAAACGGTATTGAAAGTTTCTCTTTATTATGCATATTTGCTCCCCCCTCCCGAATAATATAGTACAACCTAGCGCTATATGTGGAGGTGTGAAAGATGAAACTAATATTTCAAATGGGAAAACAACCTGTTCTTGAAAAAACAATTCTTCTTTTTATATTGAGTATTGTAGAAAGCTTAAAGCTAAAAGTTGTTTCACTCGACGAAGCTCACCGATACATATTCAATTTAGAAGTACTTGAACTATTAATGGACCGGAACATCGATGATCAAGTACTTGAACTTATTCATTTCGGAATGGGACTTGAAGACATTCACCATGTGCTTCCTGAAGAACTTGAGCATACGATCGAAGAATTAAAGTGGCTTTGCATTCAAGTATTAAGTGAGTACAGTATGCATGAAGAATCCGAACAATTAATTGAAGATATACGGTAAAAAAAGCACCTATGTAGGTGCTTTTAATGTTTTTTTAAACTATTTTTATACGCCTCAATATTTACTGGTAGCTCTTCCTCTTCCAAAGTATGTTCATTTACATCTTTATGAATGAACGCACCTTTA
>Ga0209463_1002190_pt1 | contig 10963 bp, 17 predicted proteins | sample AgamicMgSfrz_FD_187169 | JGI IMG/M metagenome (GOLD analysis project Ga0209463, IMG submission 187169) | Agave microbial communities from Guanajuato, Mexico - Mg.Sf.rz (SPAdes) (version 2) | ecosystem: Host-associated > Plants > Phyllosphere > Phylloplane/Leaf | place: Guanajuato, Mexico... | reverse complement strand
CTTTTATAATCAGTCCTTCTTTTTCAAGCTTTGAAATGATGCGTTGAATCGTTGAAAGCGACCAAAACGGAAACTGCTGCAGCCACTGCTGATTTGTATTATATACCCACGTATATCCGTCCTGTACGTTTACGCTTTTTTCAAGCCAGTAGTGAAGCTGCTGAAGAAATAGCGCTCCGTTTACTCCTACTTTAACTGCAAGCGCCGGCAGTACAATTAACGGCTGATCTTTTAATAATAATTTACTCATTACGTCATCTCCTTTGTTATGTAAAATAGCTACTATATATATACAAAGAAAACGGAAAAACGGGGATGGCGGCTTTAAAATTATGTTAAAATATAGAAAAAAACTGAGGTGAGCATATGATACGTCAAGGCAGAATTGGCGATGAAGCAGGCATTGCGAATGTACACGTAGAAAGCTGGAAATCAACTTATAAAGGACTTGTTCCGGATTCTTTTTTAGATTCTTTGAACGCCGAAAAGCAAAAACCTCTTTGGAGAAAGCAGCTGGAGTCAAACTCTATTTTCGTTGCAGAAGAAAACTGTCAAATCGTAGGCTTTGCTTCTTATGGCAAAGAAAGAACCAGCAAGCATCCTTTCTATAAAGGAGAACTGTATGCCATGTATTTACTCGCAGAGCATCAGCGAAAAGGAATTGGAAAAGCGCTTATGCATAAAATAGCGCAAGAGCTGGCAAACCAACATATACATACGATGCTCACATGGGCTTTTGAACAAAACGGCGCCTGTCAGTTTTACGAAGCGCTTGGCGGAACAAGAATCGATCAAGCGGACGTGATCATTGACGGCAGATCTCTATCTGAAGTGGCTTTTGGATGGAACACGCTTAAAAATTTGTAAGACAACTATCTGGACAGATTTTTTTCTTCACGGTAAACTGTTTAGTTGGTATAAAAAGAAAGGATGACTTACCGTGACGAATTCTACTTATCGAAACATTATTTTGCTCGTTCTGTGCGTAACGGCAGGTATTGTAGATGTGATTGGCTACTTAAGCCTTGGTCATATCTTTACTGCAAACATGACCGGAAACATCGTACTGCTCGGGTTAGCAATCGGAAACTCGCTTGAAACAACTGTTTTTCATTCCCTCACAGCTTTAGGAGGTTTTATTATAGGAGTTGTAGGCGCTGCAATCCTTGTTGGAAACAAAGAAAAAACGTTTTGGCCTAAAGCCGTAACGATCGCGCTTGGAATAGAAGGATTAATTTTACTTGTTTTTGCACTTTTATCTTCGTTTTCTCCTTCTTTACACTTAACTTACTTGTTTATTTTCTTATTAAGCTCAGCAATGGGACTTCAAACAACGGCGGCTCGAAAGCTTGGCGTAGCCGGCATTTCCACAACTGTATTGACAGGGACGCTTGCTAACTTTTTTGAAGACGTAACGGCACGTTTTCGCAGTTCTCGCTACCGCAAAACGTTTAACACCGATGCTATTCTTCGCGCCCTGTCTCTTGTGCTTTACTGCTTTGGTGCTGTTATCGCCGCGCTTGCAGAGCCTGCTTATAAATTTGAAATTATTTGGCTGCCAATTGTGATTTTGTTAGCCATTATCATTTTTGTCAGCACGAAGTTTCACTCTGATTCAGAAAAATAATAATAAAATGAGACTGAGACAAAAGTATTTTAGTCAAAGGAAAATCCGAACGAGTTTGATTCTTGATTGAGAATCAAATTTGTTCGGATTTTTATTAGTATAGTGAACGTTCATATATGTAGCGGCTTCTAGCTGTTGATTAGAGGGCAAGACGAAGGCTCCTGCGGAAAGCGAAGTCTTCCACCGAAATCAACAGCGCTTTAACAAGCGAACATACTAGATCATTTATCCAATTTGTTCGCCTTGAGATTATATTGATTTAGTTATGTCTCAACCTTTTTCATTTTCCCGCTAGTGCCGCTAAAACACCAAAAATGATTGCCGCTACAGGTCCTACAATAAATAGTCCAATTAAAATCGATCGTATGGCTTCCCATAATGACCGCAAAGGACCTTGCTTAGACTCTGCTTTTTCCACTCTTTCCTCTAGGTGTTCAACTCTTTGCTGAAGCTTCGCTAATTCCTGCGTAACATCTATTTGTTCGCTCATCGCTCAAGCTCCTTTTTACTCTACATTACCATATCCTTCCTTACTAAAACTACTATTTATTTGTGATTACTTCAATGCCGATTTCGCGGTAAGCATTTAACACGGTTTCGTTCACATGTTCTTCTGTAATGAGCCAATCTAGTGAGTTGGCTGAGCTGAACGTGTACGTTGACGATGTATTGAGTTTTTTAGCTGTTACAATAGCCGCTACTTCACTCGCACTTTTAATCATTTGGCTTTTAATGTGCATTTCTTCAAGCAAAGGAATGCTCATACCGATTTTAGGATCGATTGCGTATACGCCTAAAAAACAAAGATCCGCTCGAATTTGTTTTAACGTATCTACCACGCTTTGTCCTACCGTGACCATCGATTCTTTTCGAAACGTTCCTCCAAGAGAAACAACTTCTACAAAGTCATGTTCCGCTAGTGCAACGGTAATTAACGGACTGTTTGTAATAACCGTAACGTTTAAATTTTTTGGAAAAGCTTTGACGAGCTGAATATTTGTTGTACTTCCGTCCATCAAGAGCACCTGCCCGTCTTTAATTAACGGAAGCGCCGCAACGGCAAGTGAATGCTTAACATCCATCAATTCACGTTTTCGCTCTTTGTAATCAACCGCAGACGTGGAACGCGGAAGCGCTCCTCCGTGTACGCGCTGCAGCAGACCAAGCGCGTCCATTTCCCGCAGATCTCTGCGGATTGTATCTTCTGAAACATTCAGCGTTTGGCTAAGCGTCGTAGCCACAATTCGGCCTTCTTTTTCAAGCAAATTCATAATTTGTTTGCGTCTTTCTTGTTTTAACATTGCTTGTTCACCTGTTTTCTTTCTGCTTTTTACTTTATTATACTTGTTTCTTTTGTAAAAACAATGTAAAAACGCTTGATTATCATTGTTTTTTCGTTTATTGTAGGATAAACAAGATGAAACGCGTAAAAACAAGTAATAATAGTCAAAGGGAGAGATAGTTTATGAAGATAATTTTTACAGATTTAGATGGAACTCTTTTAAATAGCAGCAGTGAAATTAGTACAATTAATGCAGAAACAATTAAAAAAGCGCAAAAACACGGAGTTGAAGTCGTGGTTGCTACAGGGCGCGCTTATTTCGACGTGCAGGAAATTTTAAAAAAAGCTGAGCTTTCAAACCTTTGGGTGATTGCCGCAAACGGAGCGACTATTCATGATCCGAACGGACAGCTCAGACATTCTGTTCCGATTGATGCACATCACGTAAAAGAAGCGCTTCAGTGGCTGGATGCAAACGAATTTTACTATGAAGTGTTTGCTGAACATGCAATTTATACGCCAAACTCAGGCCGTGAGCTGCTGGCTATTGAAATTGACCGAGTAAAAAGCGCCAATAAAAACGTGGATGAAGAAAGACTTCATCACGCAGCGGCTAAGCAGTACAGCCAAACGGGATTTGCCTTTGTTGCATCGTATGAAGATATTTTAAATACAAATGCTGAGCTTTATAACATACTAGCTTTTTCATTTGATGATGAAAAACGACAAAAAGGCTGGAATCACTTTAGCAAGCAGCATGACATGACGCTTGTCTCTTCCGCTGATCATAACTTTGAACTTGAACATAAAGACGCGTCAAAAGGGAACGCATTAACATACGTGGTAAAAGAGCTTGGCGGCTCTCTTCATGATGCCATTGCTATTGGAGACAGCTTTAACGACGTATCAATGCTGCAAAGGGCTGGAAAAGGTATTGCCATGGCAAATGCACACGCAGAAATTAAGGCACTCGCTGATGACGTCACATTAACGAACGATGAAAACGGAGTAGCTTCCGTTATTGAAAAAGTGTTAGAAGCACAGCTGGAAGCACATTAAAAAAACGCTTGGCGTATGCCAAGCGTTTTTAAATAGTCAGGCGGTAAATACCGACAAACCAGCTGAATAGCGCAACTAAAAACAACAGCCACGCGCTGGTTTTCTTTCTTTTTTGCCACTCAATTGCTCCTAAAACTAGCATCGTTAAGCCTAGAAGTATATTTAAAAACGAAAGGAGCTGGTAGCTGTGAGTAAGCATGATGTAAAGAGCCAGTCCAACAGTAATAATTGAAAGAACAAGCTGTAATGCTTTTAACAAAAAATCTCTCCTTACTTGTAATTCACTTCTTCATTCACACACGTCACTAAAGGCTTTTTTTCAAGACCTAAAAGCAGGTTCTGGACGGCTAAATCCGCCATGCGATTGCGCGTTTCGTACGTAGCACTTCCAATATGCGGTGTCACTAGCACATTTGAAAGCTTCAGCAGCTTGTGATCTGCCGGAAGCGGCTCTGGGTCTGTTACGTCCAGTGCGGCATACGCAATTTCTTCATTTTTCAGCGCTTCGTACAGTGCCTCCGTATCCACTAATCCCCCGCGCGCTGCGTTCACAAAATACGCGCTGTTTTTCATTGCTTTAAATTCCGCTTCTCCGAACATGCCTTTGCTTTCATTTGAAAGCGGCACTAAGCATACGATACAGTCAGCTGTGTGAAGCAGCTCTTCAAATAAAAGGTATACAGCATCAAGCTCTTTTTCGGCTTCATGCTTGCGGCTTCGGTTGTGGTAAACGATGTTCATGCCCGATGCCTTTGCTCGTCTGGCAACGGCGCTTCCGATATCGCCCATTCCGACAATACCAAGCGTTTTTCCAAATAAATCAACGCCAAATACCGTTTCCCAGTTTCCTTGCTTCACTTTTTCATAGCCTTCATGAATGCGGCGAGCTGCTGACAGCAAGAGACCAAACGTTAAGTCTGCCGTTGCTTCTACTAACACGCCTGGCGTATTACTAAACGGCACCCCTTTTTTGGTGCATGCTTCGACATCTACACTGTCATACCCGACGCCCGATTGAGAAATAACGCGCAGATTCGGCGCTGCTTCTAACAGCTCTTCGTCCACTGTGATGTGGCCGATATTAAAAAAGCCGTCGGCGTCACGAAGCCAGTCGCGCAGCGTTTCTTGTGGAATCTTTCCTTCTCCTTCCCACATTTGAATATCGCAGTGCTCCGCTAGCTTCTCGTAAGCATTTGGCCACGTTTTTCCAGACATAACAACTTTGTATTTCCCCATGTGTATCTCTCCTTTTCCTTGTTCACTCATATGTATGAATAGCAACTAGCTATCCTATCATAAGCCTACTATAAAGATGAAACTTTTTCCATTCAGTAACCGTATTTATAGTAAGGGGGAATACGAATGTTTGAAGATGAAATGATATTTGAAGATGATCCGTCCGGAGATGACATTGTTTTTGAAGGTGATGTGCCCGATGACGTAAGCGGAGGCGCTTTTTTTCCAGATGACGCGTTATTTAACGGAATGCCTACGTTTGTGATGCTGTTTTTTGTTATTGTTATTGGTATTTTTCTATTTTCTATTTTTAAAGGGATCGGCACATGGAGTAAAAATGAGCAGTCTCCTCGTCTCTCCGTAAAAGCAAAAATTACGGGAAAACGGACAAACGTTCATCGCCATGGCGGTCACGCTCACGAACATCATCACTCTCACACGTCTACAACTTACTACGTAACCTTTCAGTTTGAAAGCACCGACCGCTCTGAATTTACTGTTTCAGGCCGCGAATACGGCATGCTTGCAGAAGGCGACGAAGGAATGCTGACGTTTCAAGGAACTCGTTTTTTGGATTTTCAAAGAAATCCAAGTGAAGAACATACAGATGCTTAGCTTATGACCTCTTGCTTTTAGAGGTCTTTTTTACTGTAATGGAGCATTCATATAACCAATGACTTATTTGTGCCCTTTTTACACTGTAGAAGAACGTTAATCCATATAAAAACATACTGTGTAACACATTCATTTAAGCAGGCAGGTGATTTTATGTATTCTCCTTATTCAGGCAGCGGCCTCTACTACGGACATTACGGCGAAGCCCCTCATTCGCATCCTATTCAAACAATACTGGCGCAATACTGGCATGAAACCCACTATCCAGGTCCACACAAAAAATATGTACACGTGTATTATCTTAACCCGGCTTCTCTTCATTATTATCCAACCTATCAAAGGTTTTTGTAAAAAAATGGTGTTTTAATCGAACTTTTTATTGTAAAATTAATCCATATGCTTATTTATTGGAAAGGAGGTTAAAAAACAGTGCGTAATTCTACAGCAAAAAATAGTGTGATAATCACCACTTTGCTTTCCTCCCTATTTTTCTGCTTCATTTTAGTTCTTGGTTCGCTTTCTCCTCTAGCAGATTCAGGCCCCAACGTTAATACGTTTGGTTCAACAGGGCTGTGGTTATCTCTTGGCATGATTCTGTTTTTATACCTATTGCCTTTAGCTTTTTATATGTTGGGAATGCATTTCTTAAAATTTGTGATGGCCGCTTTTTGCAGCATCGGGCTTTTACTCGCTGCTAGTACTCTATTGCTGATGCCGGCTCTATTTTTATTTGGCTTAGAAGATTTCTCGGGAAACTTATCTTCAATTATAGGAATAATGATTTCTTGTTTAGGTTTGCTGATTACGAATATTGTGTGGTTTGTTGCTGCGTTTAAAAGACCGTCAGCCACCGTGCAGGAAAGCGTTTAAAATGTTGAAGAGGTTGAGGCATAACTAAGTCCATTTTGCCTAAAGACGAACAAATTGGAGAGATGAGCTGAACTGCTTGCTACACCGCTGTTGATTTCCATGCAAGACTTCGCTTTCCGCGGGCGGCCGGTGAGCCTCCTCGTCGCTTCCGCTCCTGCGGGGTCTCACCCCTTCCGCTTTTCCCGCAGGAGTCTTCGTCTTGCCCTCCAATCATCAGCTAGAAGCAGCCATATACATGAAACCTTCCAATAAAAAATTCCAACGAGTTGGATTCTCCACCAAGAATCTCAATTCGTCGTTCTAACCTTGCTTCAACTAACATACTTTTGTCGCAACCTCTTTTTATAGCTCGGTAGGCAAGTAGTGCAAATACATATCTAAGCAGTCTTCGTACTGCGACAACACGTCCATTGTTTTTTTATGAGGTTTTGTATAAATAACCGGATAGTCAATTTCACCCCGTATAGAATTCGCTGAAAAAGCCAGTTTTTCTTTTTTCAGCGAAAAGTCGGCCTGCACTCCTTCTTTATTTCCTCTCGCATCCAATCGAATCCATCTATCTTCACTTTTGATGTAGACAGCATTTAAGGCATGAATACAGCAGCCTGTGTCTATCGTATCTCCAAGTATCAGCCTTTGATAACAAAAGCCTGCAGGAATCCCTTCTGCACGCAGCAAAGCAGCTAATAGATTACACTTGCTGTAACAAATTCCTTCCTTTTCTTTTAAAACCTCTGAAGCGGTTTTCGTGATGATTCTGCTTTGAATATCCCAGGAATGAGATACTTCATCTCTCACAAACTCATATGCTTTTTTTATGTACGCTAGTGAAGAATGAGGCAAGCCTCTTTTGAGTTCACGTACCTTTTGCTGAATCAAAGGATGTGTAAAGTTCACCTCTGGAAGTTCTTGCGTGTAGTCTTCTTTTTCCAACGATTCACAAATTAATTTCATTTACTTTTTCCTCCTCTTATATTCATCATATGTTTTTTTATACATAATATTGAATTTTATTACATATTTTTATATAATGAAAGACCACTTAAACGGAAAACGATAGTAGATACGAGATTGAAAGAGGTTTTGTTTTTGGTGACGTTATTTTTAACAAATGTGTTGCTCGGTCTTTCAATTGCCCTTCCTGTTGGCACGGTGACGATTGAAATGACAAAACAAGGTTTAAAAAACGGGTTTCTTCACGGATGGGTTGTGGGACTCGGAGGAATGACGGTTGATTTATTACTAATTTTGCTTCTTTACTCTGGACTGGCTTCTGTTTTATCGGCTCCTTTTATACAGCTTATCATGTGGCTTATAGGAGCGCTTTTTTTATTTTATATTGGCTATGACAGCATTAGACATGCCGACCATGACATAACGGCTCCTGGAGAACACGTAAAAAAGTCGTTTGCCTCTTCTTATGTGAACGGGATCTTTGTTGCGATTTCTCCTAGCAATCTCATTTTTTGGCTCAGCGTGTTTGGAACGGTGCTGACCAATTCGCTTCAATCCTCTCATTCTTTTCATTTCCTGCTGATTGCTGCCGGAATATTAACAGGGATTTTAATTCATGACCTAGGCTTAATGACAATTGTCTCTGGAACTAGAAAAGTGCTGAATCAGCTTTATATTAAATGGGTTTCTATTGCGGCAGGATGTATCTTAATCGGTTTTTCATGCTATTTCCTCTACCGATTTATTGGGAATCTGCGCATGTACTTTTAATGTTTCTACATATTTTATGACTTGCTATATCCCCTCTTTATCTAGTATAGAGAGGGAATTTTTATAATCTATCAGGGACTATCAGACAAAAAGTTCACAATTTCGTCACATTTCTATTGATTTTTTTCTCTTTTTATACGAAAATATAAAAAAGGGAGGAAATATCATGAAAATCAAAAAAGTACTTCGCATCTTTATTGGATCAAACGTTCTTGTATTATTAACATTCGGCCTTCTTCCAGCACTATTAGTTAACCCTGATATTGACCTAATACAATCATTTATTAATTATATAGGCAAGGATTAATTCCGCTTTAAATAGTCATAATTTTCAATCTATTATTTTTATAAAAAAAGACAGCGCAGGCTGTCTTTTTTAGTAGGTTTGAAAAAACTTATGGTACTTTTCAGGCTTATTTAGTTGAAAACAGCTTTTTAACATCTACTTTTTGATCTTTAACAATCGTATATGTCGCCTGCTTTTTATCTTCAAAGTTAAATGCTTTTATGTAATCACCATCGTAAAGCGTCAAACCGTACGCATCTTTTCCGTTTTCAACGATTTTTACCCAGTAAGCTTGGTCAAACTTTGGGTCGAGCTCCTTGCTTTTTTTCACTTCTACTTTTGCCAAAGAATGTACGATTTGCTTTATCTCTTTTTTATCATCTACTACACGTTTTCCTTCGTCTGTATCTATTTCAATACGCGTAACGTTTGCTTCATCTACTTTTATGACGTCTTTTAACTGATAGGCTTTCCCGGTATATGTAAAATAAAATACGACGATAAATAAAAGTGCAGCTATAATAATCGTTCTTTTTTTCAAAAGGAACCTCCTTTTCTACATCACGCTGCATTCACGTGATACACCTTTTTATTCCTCCTGTTCCGCAGCCCTTTAGTACAATGCTGCTTCCTACAAGTAAACTATACGTTAATCCCGGAACAGGAAGTACTAACGTTACCATCAACAGTAACATGCCCGTACTTGTAAGAGCTACTCCGGCAGCTCGATTTTTCATTCATTTCACCACCGTTGCTCTGTAAATCTCTTTTTATAAAGTGATAGAAGTAATATTGATCTACTATTTACTTATGTGCTTTTAGCTTATAGTACAGAAATGTCAAAACTTCTACTAGTAAGATCACTACTTCACATTACCTTCTCTTTTTAACTAACTCATCATGATTTATGAAATAAAAACAGCTCATCTACTGTTGCTCCCAGCTCCTCAGCCAGCTGAAAAGCCAGCGTTAAGCTTGGATCATACTTATTGTTTTCAATTGCATTAATCGTTTGTCTCGATACGCCGCATACTTTTGCCAGTTCGTCTTGAGACATCCGTTTGATTTTACGCAGTTCTTTAATTCGATTTTCCACCATTCATCACTCATCTCTAAAATGTAAAAAACTTTTTACATCCATATCTTATATTATCTTCCTTGTTACTGTCAAATATGTTTGACAAAGTAGAGTCTTTTACATAACTGAAATAGAGATTGGAACAAAAGTAGGTTAGTTGAAGGACAATGCGAACGAGTTTGATTAAGAATCCACCTCGTGCTAATTTTTTATGGGTATGGTGAACGTAGGTTTCGTGTATGTAGGTGCTTCTAGCTGATGATTGGAGGGCAAGGCGAAGACTCCTGCGGGAAAAAGCGGAACAGGTGAGACCCCGCAGGAGCGCAAGCGACGAGGAGGCTCAGCGGCCGCCCGCGGAAAGCGAAGCCTTGCACGGAAATCATTAGCGGTGTAACAAGCGATTCATAGTAGTAACATTAAAGCTCCTTACTCATATTAAACCACTGCACGCCTGCATGCTGAGACTCCGCTACTCCTTGATTCACATATCCGTTTTTTTCGTAAAAAGGAATCAATTCTTCTTTACATGTTAAAGTAACCGTTAAGCGCTGTTTGTTCCGCGCTTGTTTTTCAAACTCTCTTAGCAGCATACTGGCAATTCCTTTGTGATGATGCTTGGGATTTACAACGATACCCAAAATACTTTGATAACCGCCTGTCTCAGGGTTCGAAATCGTTTTTTCAAACAAATCATCCGTAATAAACGGAGCTGAAATGACGGGACCGTTCACATATCCGATTATTTCTTCATTTTCTTGGGCGATGATAAACGTATCAGGAATGGTTTTGATCCGCGTGATAAATGCATCTTTTGAGGCAGCTTCTTCAGGTGTAAAGCCTTTGTTTTCTAACGTAATTAATTGGTTTAAATCTTTTTCATCCACTTGTCTTATAATCATTGGAACGTTTCCTTTCATTAAAAGCTACTATTATATATCTCTCTTTCTACTATATATAAAAATGCCCAAACAAAAAAGGATTGACCTCTGCATCATACAGAATTCAATCCTACTTCGCTTTTTAATTAACGTCTTGATTATTTAATAAATGCACCAAATGGCTTGCCCACCGGAAGCACAACTCGACCGTAGTGAGTATTTAATACAGCCGCTGCAGATCCATAGAATGAAAACAGAGCAATCAATAGCTCTGACACTGCTGCTAGTAAGTGCGTGTACTCATATG
>Ga0209463_1002189_pt1 | contig 10967 bp, 10 predicted proteins | sample AgamicMgSfrz_FD_187169 | JGI IMG/M metagenome (GOLD analysis project Ga0209463, IMG submission 187169) | Agave microbial communities from Guanajuato, Mexico - Mg.Sf.rz (SPAdes) (version 2) | ecosystem: Host-associated > Plants > Phyllosphere > Phylloplane/Leaf | place: Guanajuato, Mexico... | reverse complement strand
GACATCGTATTCGTTAATATTAATATGTACAACAGGACATAGAGTAAAAGACTGGATCCAATTTTGGTAGCGTTCGTATAAAGTTTTCCAATAATCAATTGGTGTTTCTTGTTCCATTTCTCTTCCACGTTCTTGAATACGTTCGATAATTTGATCAAAATCCGCATCTAAAAAAATCAACACATCAGGTGTTGGAAAATAAGGTGTCATCACCATCGCGTCAAATAAACTCGTATAAGTTTCGTAATCAACCGACGTCATGTTTCCTTCTTCCATTAACATTTTCGCAAAAATTTCTGTATCTTCATAAATCGAACGATCTTGTACAAATCCTCCGCCACTTTCTTGCATTCGTTTTTGTTCTTTAAAACGCTCTGCTAAAAAGTAAATTTGCAAGTGAAAACTCCAGCGTTTAAAATCCCCATAAAACGATTCTAAATACGGATTTCCATCTACTTTTTCAAAAGATGTTTGAAAAGACAAACGCTCAGCTAGCGCACGTGTAAAAGTTGATTTTCCAATTCCAACGGTTCCTGCAACCGTAATAATCGCGTCTTTAGGGATCATACGTTTCTTCCTTTCATCTTTAACAATATCCTTTATTCTATCACGGACGTTTTGTGGATAAAAGCCTTTTTAAAAAAATAAAAGTGTTTGAAATTGTGTTAAAATTAAAACAACTACACAACAAAGGAGAATGGAATTATGCAAAAAATTTCTTGTTTAGATTTAACCAAAATGAAAAATCGTTTTAGCCACGAAGAAGAGAATGGATATATTGTTTTTAAATTTCCTATTTACATTGACGGAGAAACAGGGAAAACGCTTAAATTAACCGCTACGATCACAGGAGTACTTCCACCAAAAGGATTTGAAGATGTACTAATGGTGATTAAACACACCGTAGATGGGAGAGGAAGTCAAAAATATTGGAAGGAAGCGAATTTAAAAGTAAGGAATCATGTATGTTCTTTTGGAGTAAATCTTCCTCCTATTCAACCAGGTAAAGAAAATTATATTGGCATTATTGAAGAAAATGGTGTTTATAAACCATTTGTTTACAAAGCAGAAAAAATGGAAAAAGAAGCAGATATCATTGAACCTTCTAAAAAAAAGGAAACGAAATTACATTATTTTTTCTTAAACGACGAAGTTTACGTTGCAACAGCAGATCCCATTAAAGATGCAATAAAAGGAGCTCTTCCAACCATCCCAGAAGTGTTGGAAGAATTAAAGATTCCGTTACCTTTTAAAGCAACAGCAAGTGAACTGAAAAAACGTATGCCTCTTTCTTTTTTCAAAGGATATGCACCACTTATGTATTTTGATGAAGGGATTTTATTTAACTCTAATTATTTAACTTCTTCGTCTAATATTATCGTCCCAAAAAGACGAAACAGCGTTTTATATTCAGATAAAAAAGTAATGAACGATGGCTATAAAACATGGAATCAATTTGTTTATGCATACAAAGAAGAATTTCCTGATATTGAAAAACGAATTAAAATCAATCAGCGAGAGCTGATCGGTCAAGAACTTGCAGAATTTGAAGAAGATATAGTAGTAGAAATAACAGAACCAACGGAAGATCACGAAGTTCTACGTGGGCTAACAGGGATTGTAAAAGGAAAACGAGGAGATAAAGTATTAGTTGAATTTTTACACTTTTTTAAAGAAGCCTTTCGACCTTCTGAGTTAAAACGTTTATAATAATTCTATTACCTTTAAGGAGATGGGGAAAATGACAAAGAAATTTTATATTACAACGCCTATTTATTACCCAAGCGACAAGCTACACATTGGGCACGCTTATTCAACAGTTGCAGCCGATACGCTTGCACGATATAAACGATTACAAGGTTATGACACATTTTTCTTAACAGGGACAGATGAACATGGTCAAAAAATTGAGCAAAAAGCTGCTGAAGCAGGAAAAGATCCGAAGAAATTTACAGACAACTTAGTTGTCTGGATCAAAGATTTATGGGACAAGCTCGATATTTCGTATGATGAATTTATTCGTACAACAGATATTCAACATAAAGAAGCTGTTCAAACCATTTTTACGAAATTGCTTGAAAATGATGATATCTATCTTTCAAAATATGAAGGCTTATATTGTACGCCCTGCGAAACGTTTTTAACAGAATTTCAAACAAAAGACGGTACATGTCCTGATTGCGAACGGGAACTTGAAAAAGTAGAAGAAGAAAGTTATTTTCTTCGCATCAGTAAATACGAAAACCAATTAAAAGAGTTTTATGAAAAAAATCCAACTTGGTTGGAGCCTTCTTCTCGAAAAAATGAATTGGTGGAAAATTTCTTAAACAAAGGATTAGAAGATTTAAGTATTTCTCGTACAACATTTAGTTGGGGAATTCCTGTTCCAAATGATCCAAAACATGTCGTTTATGTATGGATTGACGCCCTTGCTAATTATTGGAGCGCAATTGGATATGGTTCAGATGATCCTAAAAAACAAGAACAGTTTCAGCGTTATTTTCCAGCTGATGTTCATTTAATTGGAAAAGAGATTGTTCGTTTTCATGGTATTTATCTTCCTGTTTTGCATATCGCCTTAGGTCTTCCGCTTCCAGGGAAATTATTCGCTCACGGTTGGTTATTGCTTCAAGGTGGTAAAATGAGTAAATCGAAAGGAAACATTGTGGATCCGAAAGTGTTAATTGAACAATACGGTTCCGATACACTTCGTTATTTTCTTTTACGTGAAATTCCATTTGGAAAAGACGGTACCTATTCACAAGAACGCTTCGAAGAACGAATTAATGGTGATTTAGTCAATGCGTTTAGTAATCTTATCCATCGTTCATTAACCATGATTCAAAAATCGTTTGATTTTATTGTTCCTTCTTCTAAAGAACCTACGATTCTTGAAGAAAACTTAATAGAATTTTCATCCAAAACCATCCAAAGAATTGAAAATTCTTTAGATGAATTCCAATTTTCTGTGGCGTTAACCCATCTTTGGGAATTGATTGCATATACCAATAAATATATCGACGATACCCAAGCATGGAGTCTGGCTAAACGCGATTCCGAGTATGCGCAAACTGTGTTTTATCATTTAGCAGAAACACTTCGTGTCATTGCTGTGTTGCTTCAACCATTTTTGCCAAAATCAAGTCAACAAGTTTTCCACTTGTTAACTATCCAAGACGAGACGTTGAAAACGTGGGAAAGCGCCAAAAATTTTGGTTCACTTCCCATCGGAACAAAGGTTTTACCTTCTACTCCAATTTTTAAACGACTAGTATAATCAAAAAAAAGTAGCCTATGGCTACTTTTTTACTTTTTTAACTAACGCAAATCCCTCTTCAAATGAAATCATTTCACCAGGAAAATGAAATATAAAAGGAATACGTGTTTTGGCATCTTTTTTTACTCTTTCTACTACTTCCTTATGATAATTACTTAATATTGCACAAGTATGTTGTTGATTTTGTCTTTCTTTGCAAATTGGACAATCTTTCTGATAACAAAAATCTTTGTGGATAATTTCTTTAGAAGGAAACCATTTTCCTTCCAGTTTGTACATATAAAAGAAAAATCCCGTATCTTGTATGCCTATGGTCACTGTATATTTATCTTCTATTTTCACTTCTTTCCATTTATTAACTTCTCGAAAACCCATATTAGGTTCCATTTGTTTAAAATCAACAAACGTTATTTTTTCATTTAAAAATAGGCTCAAATTAGTTTTTTCCCATTTTTCATTTATTCCAATGAATTCGTCATTGATCAAATCTACGTCTTTTTTTAATGTTCCTTTTAGTTGATTTATTTTTCTTGAACATCTTCATGATGAGAAATAGAAGCAAGTTTTTCTACTTCCTTTACATCAATTCCTAACATTTGTAATATTTCTTTCATTTTCATCCCTCTTTCTTTTCCTTTTCTTTATTTTAATTGATTTTGCAGCAAATGGTAGGATTTTGTGTATAAAACAGCTATAATAAAGGACAGAATGAAGAAAAAGGTGGTTTTTTTATGCGTTTAAATACATTACTTCAAGATTTATTAATTAAACAAACAACAGGTTCGTTAGAAATAGATATTCACGATATTCAAGTGGATTCTCGTCGCATCCAACAAGGAGATTTATTTATTGCGCTTTCTGGACATACAGTAGATGGTCACGATTATATTTCTCAAGCCATCACCAATGGCGCTAGCGCCGTTGTTGTGGAAAAAACAGTAGAGGTACCCTCTACTGTGACGACAATTCTTGTGAGCGATACTCAAAAAGCAATGGCAATTCTTTCAAATCGTTTTTTCGATTTTCCTTCTAAAAAATTAAACATGATTGGAATCACAGGAACAAATGGAAAAACAACAACTTCTACGTTAATCGAGTCTATTTTAACTCATGTAGGTTTTTCTACAGGCGTGATTGGCACTATTCATACAAAGTTTGCAAACATAGTAGAAGAAGCTTCTCATACAACACCTATTTCACTTGATCTTCAGCGCACGCTTAAACGAATGGTTGATGCAAAAGTAACACACGTTGCGATGGAAGTGTCTTCTCATGCCCTTGTTCAAGGACGTGTGCGAGGTATTGATTTTTCAAGTGCTGTATTTTCAAATTTAACACAAGATCATTTAGATTATCACGGAACAATGGATGAATACAAACAAGCAAAAGGGTTATTATTCTCTCAATTAGGAAACGGATATGGACATCAAAAAAAATATGCCATTTTAAACAACGACGACGAAGCTTCTACGTTATATAAAACGATTACTTCCGCTGAAGTCATCACGTACGGAATTGATACTCCTTCCGATTTCCAAGCGACAAATGTGTCGCTTACACCAAAAGGCACTTCTTTTACATTATGTACGCCATTCGGCACGTTTGAAACCAACATGAAACTTATTGGAAAATTCAATGTATATAATGCACTTTCTGCTATTGTGACTTGTTTTACACAAGGAATTGAACTAAAAGATATCCTTTCAGCTTTAGAAGAAATGCCAGGAGTGGAAGGTCGTTTTGAGTCCGTTTATGCTGGTCAATCTTTCACAGCGATTGTCGATTTTGCTCATACGCCTGACAGTTTAGAAAATGTATTAACAACGATTCAACAATTTTCAAAAGGGCACGTGTTTACGCTCGTTGGATGTGGAGGAAACCGAGACAAAGGAAAACGTCCAATCATGGCATCCATTGCTGAAAAATACTCGGACTTTGTTGTGTTAACATCTGATAATCCGCGTTTTGAAGATCCTAGCGAAATTTTAAACGATATGGAAAAAGGAATGTCTTCTTCAAATTACAAAACATTTGTCGATCGAAAAGAAGCCATTTCATATGTCGTAAAGGAAGCAAAAGAAGGAGATACGATTTTAATCGCTGGAAAAGGACATGAAACATATCAAATCATTGGGGATACGAAACATCACTTTAGTGATAAAGAAGAAGTATTGCAAGCAATACTTGAAAAAACAAGTGTATAAGTTTTTTAATCAAGATAAAACTCATTTTTCTCTTTGAAGAGAAAAATGAGTTTTATCTTTTTTTTCCACCTTGAATCACGGTAAATGAATGATTTTTTCGTTTGATTGCCTTTTTCACTTTGGGCACTCGTTGCGTTTTTTTTGATTTTTTAAAAAGAAAATAATACAATGCATAAAGCAAGCCAATAATAACTGCTACATAGCCAACACCCGCAAATAGATTGGTTACTTCTTTTCCATGATGAATGGTAGAAAGAATTCCCACAACAACACATACAAGAAAGACAAAAGAAATGATTTTTCCTGTTTTCTTCATTTTTATCACCTCATCTCATCGCATATTATCTTTTTTTTATTTTCTGTCAATTTTTTCGTAAAAAAAAGAAGAAGCGATTATGCTTCTTCGATTTTTTCATTTAATTCTTCTACAAAATGTTGAGCACTTTGCGCTGCAATACTTCCATCACCTGAAGCGGTAATAACTTGACGAAGAGATTTTTCACGAATATCTCCTGCAGCAAAAATTCCTTCTACTTTTGTACGCATCTCTTCATCAGTTGGAATACATCCTGAAGGATTGGTAATGCCAAGTGGCGCAAAAGGACCTGATAATGGTTCCATTCCTACATAAATGAAAATACCATCTGCAGCAAAATCACGTTCTTCTCCTTTAACGACATCTTTTAATACAAGATTACTTACTTTTGTATCTCCTTGAATCTCTTTTACTTCTGTATTCCAAATAACATCAATTTTTGGATTATCAAATGCACGTTTTTGCAGAATTGCTTGCGCTCGGAATGAATCGCGGCGATGAACAATCGTCACTTTATCCGCAAATTTTGTTAAATATTGTGCTTCTTCAACAGCAGAATCTCCACCTCCAACGACTACTAATTCTTTCCCTCTAAAGAATGCTCCATCACATACTGCGCAGTAACTAACACCTCTACCCGCTAATATTTCCTCTCCTGGAACGCCTAGTTTTCGATATTCTGCACCTGTAGCGATAATAATTGATTTTGTTATGTATTCTTTGCTTCCAACGTTGATTTTTTTGTAATGCCCTTCTTGGGTAATTTCTTTAACATCTCCGTAGGCATATTCTGCACCAAAATGAATGGCATGTTCATACATATGCTGTGAAAGTTCGGGACCTAAAATCGTTTTAAACGCAGGATAGTTCTCAATTTCCTCCGTTTTTTGCATTAACCCTCCATAAATTCCTCTTTCTAAAATTAACGTTTTCATTTCACCTCTCGACGCATAAACAGCCGCTGTTAAACCTGCAGGACCTGCACCAATAATGACTACATCGTAAATCGTTTCTGACATAAAAATTCCCCCTTTACTTTCTTCATTATAACAAAAATTTATTTATTTTTACATAAAAATAAATTTCAATTTATAATTTTTTTAACAAAAAAGGAGGGATCTTATGAAAAAAAATATTTTTTTTATTTCAACATTAGTTCTAACATTAGGAACAACTTTATTTCTTTCAACATCAGCAGAAGCTTCTAGCCCAAAATATTTCGAAGTAACAAAAGAACAAACACCCATTTATGACAATAGAAGAGATGCCGAAGAAGGTTTAAAAGTTGTCGGATATTTACAAAAAGGACAACAGTTTGTAATTGCAAGTGATTACGGAAAAAATTGGTGGAAAATTAACTATGGAGATTCGTACGGTTACATTTATAAACCTACTGTTAAAACAATTGAAAAAATAACATATAAAAATAAAAATAACGGAGTGAAAAACTCAAAACAACACATTTTAACTATAAAAAACATGACTGTTTATGATAATACAAGCGGAAAATTAGTTCCTTTTGCTATGATTAAAGCAAACCTGCGTTATCCGATCATCAGTGAATTCGGTTCCAATTGGTATAAAGTCGATGTAAATGGACGCATCGGTTATATTGGAAAAACAAGAACACAACAAGATAATGGAATTCCTGTGTTAATGTATCATCATTTGTTAAAAAAATCTGAAAATACAGGAGAGTTTAAAAACGCTTCTACCACTATTACACCTGAACAATTCCAAGAACAAATGGATTATTTACATAAACAAGGCTATGAAACACTGTATCCTAAAGAATTGGAAGCTTATGTACAACAAAAAATAAACTTACCTGCAAAAAGCGTTTTAGTTACGTTTGATGATGGGTTAAAATCGACACATGTATATGCTTATCCCATTTTAAAAAAATACAATCAAAAAGCAACGAACTTTATTATCACAGAGCGCATTCCATCAAAACCTGTTCCATTTAATCCTGAAAGTCTTCAATTTTTAAGCATTCAAGAAATGAATAATACAAAAGATGTGTTCAACTATGAATCTCATACAAATAGCATGCATGGATTTCAATCAAATATTCCATTGTTAATTACAAATAACGCTTCTGCTATTACAAATGATGTTAGAAAAAGCATTTCGGCATTAAAACCTGTTAATAATAATGTCCATTACTTTGCTTATCCATTTGGACAATATGATAAAAAAGCGACAAACGCTGTAAAAGCTTCAGGTATCACCATGGCATTTACAACAAAACCTGGACTTGTTCAAACAGGCGATAATCCTTTGGAATTAAAAAGAATATACGTTGTTCCAAAAATGACGATGACTGAATTTATAAAATCTCTTTCCAAGTGAAAAAACTCCTTTAATAGGAGTTTTTTTATTAGAACGTTTATTTCTTTGGTATAATAAATACAAATACAAAAAAAGGAAAAGGAGCTATACGCATGCATTATACGTCATTAAAACGAAATCTATTTGCCATTCCAAAAAAAGAAGTAAGTAAAGAAGTTATGGAACAATTATTACCTACAATAAGTCAAGGACATCTAAAAGATGATGGTTTTTTCTATTATGTGTCTGATATCAAAATGCTTCGTTCTGTTGAACCAGAAAAAGATCTGTTTATTTTAGATAATCAAACGAAACCTATTTGTCACGGTTGTGAAGATCGTGTGAAGTTTGTTACCCAACAAAAAGTATGCAAACCTTGCCAATTCAAACCATCTAAACATTATAAGCACCTTCGTTTTAACGAAAAACAAATCAAAAACAAATTAGAAGAACTAGGTTTTTCTTATGCAGAACCTCAAGCCTTATATGATGAAGTATTTCCTAAATCTTCATTATTAAAAGATTCATTTCTTATGATTGATAAAGAAAAAATTTCTTCTTTAGGATTAATCAATAAAAATAAATATATTGATTTTCCTTATTGGCGTTTTGGATCAACGGGTAATTTTTTAGAACATGTGACGATTCATTTTTCATATAATGAAAAAACAACAGAAAATGCACCTTTTTTCTTACTTGATACAACCGAACAAGCAAGAAAAAATGGAAAAGTCCTGTTCTTTAGACTTAACAATCACAATGAAGCACCTGTTATTTTAAACGATTTCGCGCGTCGTCTAAAACCTTTTTTATACGATCGTTCGATTGACTCTACTTCTTTTCCTATTTCTTTTTATTCAAATGGAACGCGGACAGATGTTTATCAAACAACCATTCGTTCTACAACTGAAATGATACTTGCTGTAGAAGATGAGTATAATCATTACTATGAAAAAGAAAATGGTTTATATAAAAAATTATCACTTGGGTTAGATTCTTTTCTCAAACAATACACAGAAAGTTTTTCATTAAACGCAGGTTCTGGACATCACGAACTTTTATACGATGGACAGCATTTATATGAACGTTATGGTTCCATCGAAGATGTTCACTTTACCGTAAATTACAACAGCAGCATTTCCATGACTTTTCACAAAGTCACATATGGTAAATGCGTCAAAACAATTCGAGAAGTTATTGAAAACTCTCCAGATTTAGCGTTAGAACGCATTCCAAAAGTATATGTAAAAGAGTTAATCGGCGAACAAACGCTTTTAGTCGAGGAAGGAGACGCCGTTTGTATTGTTTCACCTAGTGAAAAAAACAAAAAACTATTAAACGCAAAAGGAACGGTACTGGAAGTAGAAAATGATAATGTCATCGTCGGATTCTTAAACAATCATTTCACTGAAAAGCTGCATCAAAAAGAACTCATTAAATATGGACAAAAAAAGCCTTGTTAAACAAGGCTTTTTTCTTTTTCAATTTTAATTGTCTTTCCTATTTCATACACATATAATTCGCCTACTTTGTAGCCTTTTTTATAAGGTGAAATCTTCCAATTTTTTAACGAAAGTAAGTATGCATTTAACTTTTGTTCATCAACATCTGACTCGACATAAAAAACAAAATTAAATGCAGGAGAATCATCTTGAAAGAGTTCATAAAAAAATCGTGGAAGCACATTAACCATTTCTCCTCTTGTTGCTCGGAGAATCCGTTCTTTTTTCAAATAAGGTTCCAATTCTTGTTTAAAAAGTGAAACAGTTTCTTCAAATTCATCCGCTTCATAATCACCAATAGCCGACTCAATATGGTAATAATATAAATCTTGATCTTCTTCAAATTGCCTAGTCATATTTGCATAAAATTCTTCACCAAATACATATAATTTTTGTTCTTCCTCATGAAAATAAGCGCTAGGATCATATTTTTGAGCAATTCCAATCATTTTATATTCAATGCTTTTCATTCTTTTTTCTTCATTTTTAATACGCGTTAAAAAATCAACAAATTCTTCTTTTGTACACCACTCTTCGATCATATTATAGAGATTTAATCCACATGTTATTTTCGGCTTTTCTTGCAAATCAATCCATAAATAAAAAACAGGGAATAATTCAAAATCAATTTCTATATATTCGTCCGTCATATTGTAGTATAAATCAGAAATTGGCTTTAGTATTTCATATATTTCTTTTCCTTTTTCCCCGATATGTTCAACTTTTTCTACTAATCTATTCCTAACCAAAAAATGAACGTTTTGATTTTCTAAAAAAGAAGAAAACTGATTCCATGTTTTTAAAATGAATTTTTCATCAACATCTCCATCGTTACTTTGCACTTCTATTATATATTTAGACGGATAACACATAAACGAAAACACTCTTTCATCATTTACAAAAAAATCATAGTATTCCCAATTCATCTCCCAATGAACCTGTTCTTTTTTATATACTCCATCATTTTCCTCAATAAAATAATCAATAAATTGCTTGCATATTTTTCTAAAGGCAATACGATTCATTTGCATTTCATCTCTTCCTTCCTTTTTCTCTTTATTTTATCATAAAAATTTCTTTTCAAAATGAAATTTATGATTATAATAGAACAGTAGTATAAGGAAAGACTTAAAAAAAGGAGAGAAGAAGTATGAAAAAAGTAGTAATTGCAGGGATCGCATTCGTTGTTTTGGTTATGGTGGTTGGCGCAATTAGCGTAACAACATTTTTAGTACATCGAAGCACTGTAATTCATTTACAATCAAAAATTGAATCACAATATTCAACTAATAAATCCAGTTATGATAATATGTGGAAATCATTTAAAGAGTCTG
>Ga0209463_1002188_pt1 | contig 10974 bp, 12 predicted proteins | sample AgamicMgSfrz_FD_187169 | JGI IMG/M metagenome (GOLD analysis project Ga0209463, IMG submission 187169) | Agave microbial communities from Guanajuato, Mexico - Mg.Sf.rz (SPAdes) (version 2) | ecosystem: Host-associated > Plants > Phyllosphere > Phylloplane/Leaf | place: Guanajuato, Mexico... | reverse complement strand
AAGGAGAGGGATTTGGTTGGGCTGGACAGGTTATCGGACTAATTAATGATGTTCCTACGGTTCAAGAATTATTTGATGAGATGATTTCTACAGCTGAACAAGGAAAGCAGCGTTTGATAAGCATTTTGGAAACAACAAAGAACTATTAATAGTTTTCCGGATTTAAGTAATATATATTAACTAAAATCGGAAATTTCAAATTATGTTTGTCTTATTATCGATAACAAAAAAAGCAACCTCGGCATTGGCAAGCTAGGTTGCTTTTTAGGGATACACCTATGAAAGTGTAAAAAATCAATTCGTTTAAATAATAGAATATTTTTTCTGAAAATACTATATTATTCCGTGCGAGCATAAGTATAAAACATGCGCTTTTTATACATTTTTAGGTCATTCATCATGCTAAGAAAAGTTGTCATATCAACGATGTATAAAAAGCTGCATAATGGAAGTAATCATCCGTTCTTAAACCTCTTGTGCCATAAGGGGTTCTTTTTTATGATGTGTATCGGAAAGAGTGTTTATGTAAACTAGCTTTGTATGTCATATACATGGTGATTTCCTTCAATATCATCGTGGAAATGGAATTAAAAGGATAAAAGGGGTATTGCATGGATATTAAGATCATTTTAGGGACGATTATAGCTGCTTTAGTATTGGCCTATATATTTCATTCTTTTCAGAAAAAAGGAAACTCTGATAAACACATAGGGGATAAGGTTTTTAACATCGGGTTTGTCATCTCTTTAACTATAATTGCAATTAGCATTTTGGTAGTAGGAGGATGGGATGGAATGGCTCTGGGCGCGCTAGGAGCGTATTTATTATTCCCATCATTAAGTGGACTTCTTTTTACTAAGCTTTTAATCAAGTATAACTAATTAAGTATTAACCATATTTAAAGCCTTTAGAGTCATATATCTAAAGGCTTTTTTGTACTGATAAGTCACATTATATTAACTACAAATGTATATTTAAAAATTAACACTTGAACCTCCAGTTACGTCAGGTATTATGATGAAATTAATTAGATTAATAATAGATTTTAAGGAGGTTATGTAAGTTGCGTAATGATTTAGATTTCTCAATTGGTAAATTTTCTAAGAAAACGGGTGTTTCAATAAGGACGTTGCATTATTACGACGAAATAGGGCTACTCAAAGCTCAAAAAGATCTCAGTTCTGGCCATCGCCTATATGGAGAGGACCATATAGTAAAACTTCAAAAAATCTTAGCATTAAAATTTCTAGGTTATAACCTAGAAGAAATAGGATTAATGCAAACAAATACAAGTCTTAACTTAAATTTACAGGAAACTTTAATTCAACAACAAAAAGCATTTGAGAAGAAAAAGGAGCATTTAGACAAAGTTCTGAAGGCAATTAATCAGACGATTTCTTTGTTAGATGGTCAAGAGGATGTTCCAAGTGAAATATTAATTAGTTTGATTAATAACATTCAAAACGAAGAAGATCAACGTACCTGGCTAGAACATTTCACTTCTAAAGAGATTGCAGATAAGGTTTATGATAAATCTGACGAGGAGAATTTGGCCTTAGATAGAGAATTTATTGATTTATCGAGAGAAGTGAAAAGGTTAGTTGGAAAACCAGTTCATGATCCAGAAGTACAAGAGTTGGCAAATAAACATTTGCAGGCATCTCTTAAATACGTTGGTGAGGAAGCTATACATGCTTTTGGAAAATTAGAGGACGAGGAAATAGAAGATTTTCAAAGTATGATGGCCTCTCCTTATACAGAGGAAGAAGAAAAATGGTTAGATCAAGTGATAGAATATTATATGGTTCAAAACGGAATGTATAATCGCAACCTACATAATGGTAAATAATTTCTTTTAAGCTAACTTATTAGTCAAGATAGTTAAAGAAACCTATAGAAAATTCTATAGGTTTCTTCTGCTATCTAGAATTTTGATTATGATAACTAGATTTGTAGATTATAAATATGAGATAATACGGTAGATTTTATAGATAAAGGAGATAAATTTAGATGACAAAAGCGATAAACCTTTGGTCATTCGTTTTCTCATTGCTAAGTGTCTGTCTAACTTTCATAACTTTTGCTCATCCATCATTATTAAGATTAAATTTTTATGTAGCAATTGTTGTATTTTTAGTTGGTATTATAGGTTTCTTTGGAGTGCATAATTTCAAATCAGCTGTGAGAAGTGTTTTAACCACTATACTTACTGCCGTATTAATTGTACTTACTGGATGGATTATCTTTGTTGAAAATCTTTTCTCATAATTAGTATGTGACTTAGAAATATAAAGAATAGCAAAAAAACCTTTATTACCAGTATAAAGGCTTTTTTGCTACCTAGAAGCCGTTTTAAGTTAACTAGCTATACGTTGTCCACCTTGACCATTTAATTATGATACAGTGAGGAAGGGTTTCTCCAATTTTTAAGGAATTAATTATCAGTAGCAATAAACTTAACGAGGTATCTAGAGTAGTGAAATAAATGGAAAATCGAATTAATTATTGTTACATGTAAATATAGGTGTTTATTCTGAAAGGGGCTGGGACTATGAGTGTTTCTATCTTAACTAATTTAATGAGAAAAAAAGTATCTAAAATGGACAAAGGGGAGTTCAACCAATGGACAGAAATAAATTCTCATCAATTGCCCACAGTAAACATTTATTTAGTAACCCGATAGGTGAAACTAAAATCAATAGAATTATAGATTTTCTTCATTTAGAACCTCCTGCAAAAGTGGTAGATATCGGGGCTGGGAAGTGTGAACTGTTAATACGTTTAGTTGAAAAATATGGTATTGAAGCAACAGCCGTAGATTTATATGGAGGTTCTATTTTAGAGGCAAAGCAACAGGCCCACAAAAGAATCCCTGAAGAAAAAATCACGTACATTGTAAAAGATGCCAAACAAGTGGTAAGTGAATATGTCAATCATTTTGATGTAGGAATTTGTGTTGGTTCTACTCATGCTATGGGTAGTCTGGAATTAACGTTACAATCGCTTAAAAGAAATGTTAAAAAGGGCGGCTTTATTCTAATAGGAGAAGGATACTGGAAGAAGAAACCTAGTCAGGCATATTTAGAAGCACTTGGTGGAGCAGATGAGTCAGAATTAAAAGAACACCATGAGAATGTTTTTATGGGAGAAAGTATGGGGCTCGTGCCGATTTGGTCAGTTGTTGCAAGTGACGATGATTGGGATGAATATGAAGGACTATATGCTATGTCTATGGAAAAATATTGTTATGAAAACCCGAACGACCCTGATTGTGACAGTATGTTAAATAAAATTAGGTCATGGAAACGTACTTACCTTACATGGGGTAGAGATACTTTAGGATTTGGTCTTTATCTTTTTCAAAATCAATAAATCTCAACAGAACCTGAGATACCTTCCATTATGGAACAAGGAATTTCAGGTTTTATATTTTCTGTAATCCACATTATGATAATTAAATATTTGTACGTTATACATATTTCTTTCATCAACTAACAAGCCACATATTCCTTTTAATAGAGGTTCCGAAAAATCACATTATGGTAACTATAGCTATATGTATTATGTGTTGTGAAATTAAGTTAAAATACTCATTAGATGTAATTAAATTCAAAGTGATTAAGGGGACTTTTATGGACACTGAAGAAAAGAAAGAAAAAGATAAGGATATTTTTGATCGTACATATGTAGGTAAAGCAAAGTATGGTACCTATAATTTTAATAGTAATTGGGTACATCATATATAATATTGTAACTCACTAAAAGGGGTGTGATAGCATGATTAATTTGCTTGTTGGAGGTTCTTTATTCCTTAGCAACGATGAGCTCAATATTATTTTTTTTAGCATAATTTTGATAACTTTTATCTAGGGAATCATCCGTTACCAAGTAATCAACTTCTTCCAATCCACAGTAAGTGACCATAGTATACCTGTTAAGTTTAGTATGATCTACCAATAAAAAAACGTCTGTATATCCCTTTAGCTATTATTTCTTTACTTATCTATTAAAAAAGCAAAACTCCACGGTAAGGTGAAGTTTTCTCAAAATAGATTAGTATATATGTAACGTTATTTGATCTCTCTCATCAGCTTTTCCTCTTAAAGTTAGCCTCTATTTGTTCTAATGAAAGCCCTCTCGTCTCTGGTAAGAATTTCGCCACATATATTATTCCCACAATACCAAATAAAGCGAATAGAAAAAATGTTCCTGAAAGTCCAATCGTATCCATAAGGATAGGGAAGAATAGACCTACTAAGAAGTTACAAAGCCATAAACATAATACAGCCAATCCCATACCAATACCACGTAAACGAACAGGGAAGATTTCAGCGAGTATGAGCCATGACATCGGGCCAATAGCTCCTTGGAAAAAGGCTAAGTATACGACTGTCATTGATAATACTACATATGGCAACATTGGAGACCCCGTAAGCATGAAAGCAGAAATACCAATCGTAATAAGTGCAATCGTTACCCCTGTTAAACCCGTAAGCAACATAGGCCTTCTGTTCACTTTATTGAGTAGCGACATGCCCACAATAACCGCAACAACAGCAATTAATCCGTTTGCTACGTTTGCAATTAATGCTGTTTTTGTACCAAAGCCAGAATTTTCAAGAATTTGTGTACCATAGTACATAATAGAATTGATACCTACTAATTGGGATATAGAGCCAATAGAAATACCAAGAACCACAATACGACGAATCCATGGTTTCCTTAAATCTTTAAAACTTATTTTTTCTATTTTTTGATTTTCTGAAATATGTGCTTTTATATCCTTCAATTCTTGTTGGGCGATACTTTCACTACGAATCTTTTGAAGTATTTTTAATGCGTCAGCCATTTTTCCTTTTGAAGCTAACCATCGAGGACTTTCAGGTAAAATAAGTACTCCAATCCAAAGCGCCAGGGCCGGCAATGTCGCAATCACCAACATATAACGCCAAGCGTGTCCTGCATCTCCAAAGACATTCCCAATAACTGCATTAAATATATAGGCAAGAAACTGACCCGTAACGATCATCAATTCATTTTGCGTAACCAACATACCGCGCCTGTCTGCAGGTGCTATTTCAGCAAGATATGATGGAATGACTACAGAAGATCCACCCACGGCAAGTCCCAATAGAAAACGAAAAGCAACCATTATAGTTGTATTTGGTGCTATGACACAGCCAGCTGCAGAAAAGAAAAATAATATCGCAAGATATAAAATAACCTTCCTTCGTCCTTTGTTATCAGATAAGCGTCCTCCAAATATGGAACCAAACGCAGCACCTAATACGAGAGAACTTGCTACTAAACCTTCCGTAAAAGGATTTAAGTTTAATTGATCAGGACGGGCCATAAATGGAAGCGCCCCATTAATAACCCCTGTATCATATCCAAATAATAGTCCTCCAAACGTTGATACAACGGTGACCAATTTTAAAAACTTTTTTGAGTCCTTTTCCTTGACCTGTTCCGTTTGGGCTGAGTAATCATTAGGCAACTTGAGATTTTCCAAGTGAAATTCCCCCTTTATTGATTGTATTTGTTTTAACCTAATACTTATCCATCAAGCTTTCTGCTAAATATGACTGCAGAGGAAACGCCCCCCTTTTAATGAAGATAAGTAACTTAAGTCCTCACGTCTTCATAAAGATCATCAATAGAGGCTTATTGTAAATAAAAATCTATACGTCGAATTATCGACCTATTTAAAAGCGCTTTCATTTATTTCCCTTTGAGTATGCTTTCCACTCCCCCTTTAAAGGTAATGGAAAATTTCGGGCGAAAGACAGGAACACCATAATTTTGGTTTAAATTTCAATATAGAAGATAGTATATAATTTTATTTCTGTTTGTCTTTATTAAACTTGTTTGGTTACATTATCTTAATTAACGCTCGCAAAATTTAATCATGTTTTTCATTCTCATAATTGAGTAGACACATTTAGAAGGAACGGATCCCCCTTGCTATATTTTTAATATTCTGAATTTTAAATTCCAACTGTTGGTTGATTTTTAGCACATCTGGATCTGAGAAACCTTTATTCTTTACTAATTCATGCTTGTCTAAACGGTAATTTGCTATACTTTTACTTAAATCTAGTACCTCCCTCAAAATCATCAGGACTCTTTCCTTTCTACTATTTTAAATTTTTTAATTCACTATTTCCTTTAAAACACTAAAGAATTAATAAAAGTGGTGACCTTTATTTTTCAATAATTTAATAATCAAAATTTATATGATTCATTAATATATTCTTTTATTTAAAAGCCGTGACATTAGCTTTCACAACCAACCCACGGCTTTGATTCAATATATCGGTACTTTTAATCGTTATCGGCCCTACCTAAATTTAAAGAGCTTCTCCTACCAATACAGCTTCTTTGTTACTCTCAAAATCTACCCATACGGATCCTTGATCTGCAGAGCGTACGCAATTCTCAATCCATCGAACGCCTTCGAGTCCTGCATTAATGTCTGGGTAAACAAGTGTATCTAACGTTTCTTGATCACCACGCATTTTTGCATCAATCGCAATCGCAAACTTCAGGTAAATATTTGACCATGACTCTGAAAGTCCTTCCTGATGTAAAGCGCCTAAACGTTCATCTGCATTACAACTTTCATCTAAGTAAGGCATTGATCGAATCAACGTTTGGATTGGTTGCCCTTGCACTTCATATCGTAATTCATTTGGCTTACTGTCCCACCATTCCAAGCTTGCCTTAGAACCAACAATGCGAATTCGATGACCGTCCATACAACCCGCGTCAATAGAGGATGTCCATAGTCTGCCTACAGCTCCATTTTCATAGTGCATTAACACGTAAGCATTGTCTTCAAGTGGAGCACGACTGCTAATAAAGCTCTGGCGATCACATAATAACTTTTTAATTTTCATTTGTGGCATGATTAACTGTGACATATAGTACGTGTGTGTAGAAAGATCACCTAACACATAACTTGGTCCTGCAATCTTAGGATCCACGCGCCACTTTTGCGCAGCATTCACTTTGTCTCCGTCATCGGTGGCATTAAATCCATGCGTGTACTGTAATTCAACTACCCGTACATCACCGATTTCTCCTTTTTCAACCATTGCTCTCATCTGAAGTAGCAGCTGATTACCAGAGAATCCATACGTTACCCCAACAATTTTCCCTTTTTCTTCAGCTAGTACTTTGATTTCTAGTACCTCGTCACTTGTAAAAAACAAAGGCTTTTCACAAATTACGTGTAAACCTGCATGTAATGCCGCCTTACAAATTTCATAATGAGTACCATTAGGCGTAGCAATTGATACAACCTCAAGTCCATCTTTTCGCTTCGCTTCTTCTGCAAACATCGTTTCATAGTTTGGGTAACAACGGTCCTCAGAGACCCCAATGTTGACACCAAAGTCTTTTCCTCTAGCAGGATCAATATCGAATGCTCCAGCTACCAGTTGAAAAGCTGTGTTATCTCTAAGCGCCCCAATTCGATGCTTATAGCCAACCTGTCCTAATCTTCCTCCGCCAACCATACCCCATCGTAATGGTCTTGCAATTTTTTTCTCTCCATTTAACATAGTAGACTTCCTCTCTTTTGCTTATTTTTTTATATTCCGTAATATTAAATTCTAAGATATCTGAAGTAATTCATTATTTAAATTAAAAGCTAAGCGTTTGTTTTAAAGCATCAATGGAAGTTCTAACCCCTGCTTCTACTGACATTGTTAAATCTTCCATTTCTAATGAAACTTCTTCATCGTAGCCCATCATCTTAACAACAGAGAAAAACTCTTTCCACCACTGTAAATCTTGGCCACAACCTACGGCTACGTAATTCCAAGCCCTATTTGCTACATCCGTCACTTCTTTTGTTTCCATTACGCCGTTAACTCCTGATAGATGTCGCTCAAGGCGGACGTCTTTCCCATGAACATGGTGAATGGCTGCTCCTAATTCCCTAGCTGACAAAATCGGATCTGCTCCCATCCAGATTAAGTGGCTTGGATCTAAATTTAATCCTACGATAGGTCCGACGGCGTTACGTAATTTAAATAATGTTTCAGGATTATAAACTAATTGAGAACTGAAATTTTCAAGGGCGATTTTTTCAATACCGCAAGATTCAGCTTTCTTAACCAGTTCTTTCCAGTAAGGTATCGCTACTTCATTCCATTGATAATCTAAAATATCTTTTAACACTGGAGGCCAGCTTACCGTATAGGTGATCCAGTTTGGAATTTTATCTTCAGGACTTCCAGCTGGTAATCCACTCATCATGATTACTTTCTTTACACCTAACAATTTGGCTAATTCAAACGTTTTATTTGTCACTTCTCGATGCTCTTTGCCCAACTCCCCAGGGTCTAATGGATTCCCAGAACAATTTAATGCACAAAGTTTAATATTACGTTTTTCCAATTCATTTAAGAATTCAGTTCTTTTGTAATCGCTTTCTAAGAGTTCATCTAGTCTCAAGTGAGGAGCTGGTGACCACCCTCCTGTGGTCATTTCAATCGTATCAATTCCCATCTCTGCTATTACGTCTAACATTTCTTCAAAAGGTAAATGTCCTAAACTGTCTGTTACGTAAGATAATTTCATGGTTGTTTCCTCCTAAAAATCTGTCTACAATCACTTATTAAGATTATAATTATAGGACAAATACACACAACGATTTTCATTACTTTACAGTCCTTGTTTATAACTTAGCAATATCGTTTGTGGTTAACATTTTGTTTTTAAACTTATCCCTTTTATAAGATAATCTTAATGTGTTGAAAAATAAGCATTTGAAAACGCTTTTATTTAATTAATTATTCAATAAACTTTAATTTCTATAGTGATTAGTATAAGATATAAAATCTTAATCGTCTTTGTTTTAAGAAGACTACTTTTTATCTTTTAAGGACAACTTTATCGAAACATTACTAATTTCATTCAATAAAAATAACCCTTCTCTACTTTTTCATAAATGACATTAAGTAGAGAAGAGTTGGCTAATCTTTATATATAACTGTTTTTAACTTTGTATATAGAGCACGAAAACGTCCTGGAGAGCTATGCATCGATGCGGTAAAAACACGTGTAAAGTAGTGAACGTCTGGAAATCCTGTTTCTTGAGCAATATCCCTAATAGATAAATCGGTGGTTTTGAGCAATGTAGCAGCTCTCTGAATCCGTACATTTTGTACATATTCTGAGTAGCTGACCCCTAATTCATCTTTAAATAGACGAGACAGATGTCGACTAGATAGATGTAAATGGGTGGCTGTATCCGTAAGTTTAATAGAATTCGATAGATTATCTTTAATATATAATTTCGCAAGGGTAAGGACTAAAGAAGACTTTTTCTGAACAGTCTTCTGACTATGGCAATTCGAAGTCACAACAAAGTTTTGTATTAAAGAAAGAATAAGGGAATGAGCCAAATTTGATAATATCTCCTCAAAAAGAGCGCTTTCAATTTTCGTTGCTTGAATCAAAAGAGATTTCCACATTAACGGTGCAGCTTCATCTTCTTTTGCATCTATCACTACTTCTGAGCATTGTTTTGCCTCTTCAATTAGTGTTACCCACTTTTCACTTGAATCTGATTCAATTAGTTCAAACCCCACATATAAGAGAAAAAGTCCGGTGTCGCTTTTTATTTGATGCAAAACATCGGGGCTTGAAAGGAACATTGTATTTTCTTTTATGTGATATGTACTTCCCTTGTCTATATAAGTTCCTTGTCCTTCAAGTACGTAACACACCTCAAAGAAGGAATGTTTATGAGGTAAATTATTGTAATGTTGTGGCATAACTCCCCAATAGTGAATATAAAAAGATACTCCATTGCCTTCCGTGCGCTGAATATATTCATTTAAAGTGATTTTCCCCGAGACAAACTTATCCAACAAAACGCTCCTCCTTTTTATAAAACCAGAAAATTTATTCATTAATTATTAATAACAAACTATAATTTAAATGAAAAAATTTGTCTATCAAGACTCTAAATGAAAGTAAGGAACGATGAGATAATACATTGAAAAAGAATTACATAAAAAAGCTAATCAGAAACTTTTTTTATAATTCCAGAGAAAGCCCCTTTTAAGACTTCCTTCTCATTTTGATTTCGACATATAAAAGAAGCACCAATAAGAGTTCTTTCACCTTGCTCTTTGAATTGTTCAATTTTATATAGGTTATAGCATATGTATAAAAGGTGCACTTTTTATACATCATATTTTGCTAGTGTCCTTGGATAGAACGTTGAGAAATCAAGGATGTATAAAAAGCTGCATAATCTATAAAATAGACTCACCTTAAACCCTTACTGCCACAAGGGTTCTCTTTATGGTGTGTTCCGGAAAGAGTGGTTATGGTGCGACAAGAAGTCGCTTTCTTACAGTGTAGCTGATGCTACTCATCTAGACGCAAAGATGATCTCCATCCGAAACGGCATGCTTGGTAACGAGTCTGTCGGTTGCATGAGGAAATGCGGAAACAGAGGATAAATGCATGATCCAGAATAACGCTAGGAGAAGATAGGCATGGTAAACGAAAGTGAAGGTTTGTAAGCTTCGTCAGGATTAGCTCAGGATAGTGCACAGATTTGCCTGGGCATTGGCAAGAGGAAAAGCAGATTCATAATGCTGCTGTGACGCGTCCCGTATCTTGCCCGGGGTAAAGAACCCACCTAACCTCGTCGTACGTTCTACTTACTATGGTATGTGATGAAGATACGACAGCAAATGGACCTGCAATGGGAGGCTTGAGCCGATGTGTCTTGAAAGGGACTCGCACGGTTCTTAGGGGAGTCAGGGGCAGTGATGCCCCTCGCTTACCCGACTTAACTAATTTTACTTTGTATATATTAGATTTAATAACTGTATTTATGTTAAATAGGAAAGCTAAATATATATTGTGTTTAATGATGTCGTTTTATGTCGTTTTACGTAGGATGAATATAGAATAAATACCAATCCTATAATTTTATTGCAAAAA
>Ga0209463_1002186_pt1 | contig 10976 bp, 9 predicted proteins | sample AgamicMgSfrz_FD_187169 | JGI IMG/M metagenome (GOLD analysis project Ga0209463, IMG submission 187169) | Agave microbial communities from Guanajuato, Mexico - Mg.Sf.rz (SPAdes) (version 2) | ecosystem: Host-associated > Plants > Phyllosphere > Phylloplane/Leaf | place: Guanajuato, Mexico... | reverse complement strand
TACTAATAACCAATTACCAAAAAGGGGGCGAAAACATGGACAACCTATTCCAATACGTCCTGCACTACGTATTATTAACAATTATGATAGTCGGGGCGCTATTACTATTCCCATTCTTCCCAAAGTTCGTCCTCTTTTTAGCTTTTTTTATTATGCTCGGGATCGCTATAATCATTTCAACAAAGGAAGATGCCTCACAAAAAGAAAGCAGAGTTCAGCGTGTAAAGCTGTAACTCTGCTTTTTTTTGTTCTCAATCATGAATTGCTGTTACATATACTTATGTCTCGGGAAATAATTAACCGATCCCAAAAGTTCCTAATACTATTTATGTTTCACAGCCCATGTAAATTACGGAACAAAGATTTATCAAACTTACTGTTTCACGTGAAACACAACTTTTATTTATCTCTTAAAGTAAAGTATCAGTATAAAAAAGCGAATTCCCTTCAGTAAAACTGAAGGGAATTCGCTTTTTATTTTTCACTCCACAATATTCTCTAACTCATTATATAACTCCGCTCGTAACAACTCTTTCTTCGTTTTTTCTTCATACAATTGTTCAAGCATTTCAACATCAACTACATGTTCCATTTTACACTCAAGCGTATATATATCTTCTTCTACATGCATTAACTCTGTTTCAATCTCCTCAACATTCCTAGCTTCTTTCTTTTTTACAGGGGCTGTTTCAATACTTTTTCTTCCTTGGCGTTGCTGCTTTATTACTTGCGTCTCGAACTTTTCCTCCCACTTTTGACGCGCCCATGCATAGTTCCCTGCAAACTCAAATAATTTGTGCTCATCAATCCAATACGTCTTTTCAAATAACTTATTTAAAAAATAACGATCATGTGAAACAGCCAGAATCGTCCCATTATATTGCTCAAGAGCTTCCTCTAAAACTTCTCTTGATTCAATGTCGAGATGGTTTGTCGGCTCATCTAATATTAAAAAATTAATGTCTTGATACATAAGTTGCGCGAGTCTTAACCTCATTTTTTCTCCACCGCTCAGTTGTGTTACTTTCTTAAACACCGCTGGACCATAAAATAAAAACTTAGCTAATATATGTCTCGCTTCTCCCTCTGTTACAGCTACATATTCCCTGAAAGCCTCTAATACATTACTCTTCACATTTCCGTACGCATGCTGTGATAAATAACCGATTTTCACACTACTACCAATCCGAATTTCTCCAGCATCTGGTTCCATTTCTTCTAATAATAACTTCAGTAGCGTTGTCTTTCCTGTACCGTTACGACCAACGATAGCTGCACGCTCTTGAAAACGAACATGTAAATTTGCTTCGTTAAATAAAGGGTGATCAGCAAATCCTTTACTCACTTCTTTCATTACAACAACATCTTTTCCGCTTCTCTCTTGCCCTTCAAACTGAAGTCCCATTTGTTTTCGTTCTAAAATAGGTTTCTTTAGTTTTTCCATGCGTTCCAGTGCACGTTCCATACTTCTCGCTCTCTTATGCAATCCTTCATTCGGAGGATTCGCCTGATTTGCCCATTCACGTATTCGCTTTATTGCTTCTTTCATTTTCTTTATTTTCTTTTGCTGTTCTTGATAAGCCTGAAACTCGTGGAGCAATCTTTCTTCCTTTTCTTCAACGAACCGAGAATAGTTTGTATGATACACGTGAATCTCTCCATCTTCTAAATCAAAAATCTTTGTTACAACTTCATCAAGGAAATAACGATCATGTGAAATGACCATAACCGTTCCATTGTATTCTTTTAAAAATTTCTCTAACCATTCGACTGCAAATAAATCCAAATGATTTGTCGGTTCATCTAATAAAAGTAAATCTGGTTTCTGCAATAGCATGTATGCAAGGCTTACTTTTGTTTGTTCTCCACCACTTAACTCCAGAAATGTTCGAGGGAATAGTTCTGTCACCTGTAGACCATTTGCTACCTTCATAATATTCGCTTCTATTTCATAACCACCAAGAAACGCAAACTTTTCTTGGATTACTCCGTACCTCTCCATCAACTTTTGTAAAGCAGATGGTTCCAGTTCTTCCTCCATATTTTTTTCTAATGCACGCATTTCTCTTTCTAATTCCTTTTCTGTTTTAAAAGCAGAATTTAATACATCATATACAGTCATACCCTCATCAAATTTCGGAATCTGTGCCACATGACCAATACGTGTACCTTTCTTCATATGAATGGCCCCTGTATCCAAACTTTCCATTCCAGTTAGCAGCTGAAAGATTGTTGTCTTACCACTACCGTTACGACCAACTAATCCAACACGTTCACCATTCTTTATTTCAAGCGATATATTTTCAAATATGATGTTTCCACCAAAAGATTTCGTTATATTATTTACACTACAAATTGTCATTTTCCGTACTCCTTTCAATATAAAAAACCGTGAGAAAGAAACATTCCCCATGGTTTTCGGCATAGAAAAAGGAAGCCAAATAGCTCCCTTTTCACACGTTTATTAAAAATGGGTGAAGAGATTTCTATTGTTCAATAGCTACTATGCAATTGTTAAAAAAGGACAGACGTATCCCGTTAACAACTACATCATGAAAAATTGCACGACAAAAATAGATAAAATCTAAAAATTTGGCACGCGCAGCTAAAGAACATTTCATCTCATTCACCTCTTTCGTACGGAATTTAATACTTACTTCTTTATTATACTTTCCCATTTCATGTTTGAATAGTCATTTTTCTGAAAATAATGAAGATAGACTAAACATTTCAATAAGTGACATCAAATCTTACAAAACTGTTATGTTCACGTAATGGAAAGCGATAGTACGAAAAGATGCCTCCCTATACAATAAAGGTGTAAACAAGAGAGAGAACAAAAGGAGGAAACAATCATGACAAAAGAAATCGTAAAAGCAATCTTTGAGGTATTAGTGAACGGACAAGCAGTTGTAAAAGAACTAAACAAACTATAAAAAGGAGTGAAGGAATATGATGAACATGGTAAAAATGATTTTACATGCTTTAGTTGATGCAAAAGCAGTTAGCCAAGAATTAAACCAACAATAAAAAGGGGTAAAGGAATATGAAGAAAGCCATTATTATAATTGCAAGTATAGCAATTGCCTTATACACAATAAAAAATAGAAAAAAGAAGCATAATAAAAATGATCTATATTATCCATACGCATTATTAAAGAAAGAATAAAAGACAAGGTACCCTGTTGTAACGAGGATATCTTGTCTTTTATTTTTCCTATTCCCTTTAAAGGATTTCCTTCTCCCTTTCCCGAATGTATTAAGCGGGATTTTTATACATATTTTAAAGGGGCATATATACAAATGGATACACAACAACTATACTTTTTAAACGATATTGGAAAACAAAAACCAGAAAGCATTCGGAATAGAAGCGCTACATGTCCTTTTTGTGACAGAGAAAATTTAACGGATATTTTAGCAACTGAGGGGTCAATTATTTGGCTAAAAAACAAATTCTCTACATTAAAAGATACATTTCAAACGGTGCTAATCGAAACAGATAATTGTGAAGACCATATTGCGACATATACAGAAGAACATATGAGATCGCTAATTCGTTTCTCCATTAAACATTGGTTAGACTTACAGAAGAATGAAGAATTCACATCTGTGATTTTATACAAAAATCATGGTCCATTCTCAGGCGGGAGTTTGCATCATGCACACATGCAGATTATCGGAATGAAATATGTAGACTATCTCGATAACGTAGCAACGGAAAACTTCCAAGGAGTCATTGTACAAAAAAATGACCACATTGAACTCAATATTTCAGATCGTCCTATTATCGGTTTTACTGAATTTAATATCATTATTGAAGATGTTAGATGCATAGATGAATTGGCAAATTATATTCAACAAACTGTACGTTACATACTGACAGATTTCCATAAAGGATGTAGTAGTTATAACTTATTTTTCTATCATTTAAACGGAAAAATCATTTGTAAAGTTGTTCCTAGGTTTGTCGTCTCACCCTTATATGTAGGATATAAAATACCACAAGTTTCTACAAAGCTAGAAGAGGTGAAAATACAACTCGCGCAGTACTTCACGAGAGAAGAAGATAAAATTATTCATAAAAAAACAGAGTAGGTATAGAAAACCTACTCTTTAATCACACCTTTATTTCGATAGTACACATTCTCTAATCCGACGTTGTACTTCATGTTATTATCCGTCCACTCTGGCCCTAAATTCCCTGGCCATCCAGATGTATTTGCTATATATTTTAGTAATGCAAAATCCGTCAAGCCTTTTTGCACCCCACGCTTATATCCTTTCATTAAATGCGGCATTGCAATTTGCGCATTTATACGTGGATCTTTCAGCTCATCATCAGTTAAATGATCCGGCGCAAGTCCACCACCACGATGCAATTGAAACAATCCGAATGAAGTTCCGTTATCTCCAACACTTCTTGGATTTAACCGACTTTCATGTTCGGCAATTGTAAGAGGTATCCATTCTGGAAGATTAACTTTCTTTGCTTCCTCTATAATAATTTGTTTCATCTGTTTTGCTTCTTCTGAGTCAACATAGCTTGTCTCATTTACTAACTTGCCCATTCCTTCAGACTTTCCTTGGAAATATAAGTACACCCCAAGAACAACTAAAAATCCTACAAAGAATTTCTTCACTACTTCTACCTCTTTCTCCGCTGAAATTTGTCCCCTTTCAGCCTTCTTCCCTTACAATTATCCACATTCTATCATTCTCTTACCCTTTTATCATAGCAAATAACTATACATATTATCATCATGCTTTAGACCGATTTTGTGAAAAAACAGCTGGTAAATACGTGCAAAAATGTAACTTTCATAGACTGAAACGCATTTTTTGTATATAATTGTAAACTGAATTCCAAATATAAACTAGGAGAATAATAATATGAAAAAATGGTTGCTACTCTTATTTAGTTTACTACTATTAATTCCTGTCCCTATTTCCGCACAAAAAAACGAAAATCCAAAAGTCCTTATTTTATACAGTTCGAGCGATGATCAAATTACAAATGATACCCAAATACTTAATACACAAGTAGGACATTTTACTAATAACATAACAATAAAAAACATAAAACAGTTAGCTGAAATAACTGATAAATCTTCATATACACATGTTATTTACATAGGTGAAAAACAAGAAGAACTCTCCACTGAAACAAAAGAATTTCTAGAAAATTTCTCAGGGCCACTACTAGTTTTAGGTCAAAATATAGAACAATTATCCAATCGTTTTTCATTTATCACACTTAAAAATGAAGGCATAAACTCTGATACAATTGAATATCCAACACGTAAACTAAAGAATACATTAGAGGACGAACGATCCATTAAAAACCTTGATACAAATGGAACAATTCTTGCCAATGCTTTAAAAGGAAATACTACTTATCCATTAATTGTACAACAAAATAATTCTTATTATGTTGCAACTTCTAACCTCTTTGATTGGATATCTTATTATATTGGCGAAAGCCTATTTTCTTACTTTGAACAAAAGCCAACGACAAATAAAGTGGAAGCTTATTTACGTCTTGAGGACGTTCATCCAGCCGCAGATATAAATCAATTAAAAGAAATTGCTGAATTACTAAAAGAGAAAAAGATGCCATACATGATCACTGTTATTCCTGTATATACGGATCCAGAGACAGGTAAAACACTACATTTAAAAGATAAACCCGAACTAGTCGATCTTTTACGCTCTATGCAAGATGATGGTGCAGCAATTATTATGCATGGTTATACGCACCAATTTTATGATAGTGAAACTGGGGAAGGTTTTGAATTTTGGGACGTAAAAACAGATCAACCAATTCGTCAACCGAAGCATGAAAAACCAAAAACAAAAGATGATTTCCCTAATATAGAGGCATATAATGCATACGTAAAAAAAGGGGAAGAATTTGAAGAAAAATATACGGCTGATCATATTGAAAAAGGGATTCAAGAACTTGTAGATGCTAAACTATATCCTATCGCATTTGAAGCACCTCATTACACGATGTCTCAAAAAGGATATGAAATATTATCAAGGTATTTTTCAACTTATGTAGGACAACTACAGTTAAGTGATACAACTTGGAAGTCCATGCACTCTCCAGCATACAGAAGTACACCATCATTTTTACATGGCATGAAATTAGTGCCTGAAACAGTTGGATTTATCGAAGAAGATAAACCACACGCTATTGCAAAGATGAAAGCAAATGCAGTATCTGTTGCTAAATTATCTGACGGGGTTATTGGTGCATTCTATCATCCTTACTTAGGTGTGAAACCATTAAAAGAAGTGTTAAAGGACCTAGAAAGCATTCCAAACATAGAATGGATTGATTTACAAAAAGAAACAAATGAAGTGAAAATGAAAGATATTCATATCACTACTAATAAAGACGGGATTCACGTTGAAAAACCAACAAGCGCAAGTGACGTAATGGATTATATAAAACAATATGGATTCTTCCTTCTACTTGGTTTCTTCGTCATTGTCTTTCTTCTATTATTAAGACGTGCGAAAAAATTAGAATCCTAATACAAAACCACCAAGCAGAATGCTTGGTGGTTTTTTTAACTTAAACCAAAACGTGGCATATTATTAATAACCCATTGATTATTTTCATAAATAAATTCAACTTCTACTTTTTCCGTTACATTATCATAGTCATTATACGTTTCTACCTGTGCTTTTATTTTCTCATCCTTTAACTCGGCAGAAATAATTTTTGTAAATTTAGTTGCTGCTTTTGACCCTGGATCTCCAATAACATAGTGCATTTTTCCATTTAACTCTTTAATATACTTACTCTTCATATACTCTGCTATAAATGATTTTGAGAAGTACGTAGATAGCGTAGTCTCTAAATTATCTTTCTTATTATAAATAGGATTCACTAATTCCCCGTATGAAAAATCCCCTACTCGTTTTGGTTTTCCTGTTAGTGCAGCCATTTGAACATTAGTCAGTTCCTTCTGTGCATTCCATACTTTCTGTAACATAACGTTATCTGCTAGCTTCTTATCTTTTACTTCATTTGATTTCTTTGTATCCAGATTCATGATAGTTCCATTATCCGTATAGAGATACATATCTCCTGCTACAAAATATAAATAGGATTTAGTTGGTTCAACCGCTTTATTATAAATTACTTTTTCATTTCCACCATTCATTTTCTTCTTATATACTCCGTCCTTTTTTAAATAATAAAAAGTATCCCCTTTCACATTCATCTGCAAGGCATCCTTTACCAATAACTTTTCATTATTTTGTTGAAGGTCTATCTCATATATACCGTGCTCAGCTTTATTTGTTTCAAAAGGTAACGAAAAATCAACAACAGCATATAATTTTTCATTATTATACGTAGCACTAGATATTGTTGCATAATTTTCTTTTGACCAAGTTTTATTATCTTTTGTCACTTGTGTTCCACGATTTTTATTCCAATGTAGAATACTATCATCTATCGTTCGAGACCAACCGGAGTTTTGAAATGCAGCTTCTTCTTCCTGTCCCGTCTTCAAATCCATTTTTGCGATCCCTACAATGTCAAAACCACCATGCTCAGAATATTTTTTCGGATAAAATAAAGTTTGATCTTTAATATAAACATAATTTGTATCCTCTTTTAACGTGTCTAACTTTTTGCTAGATATATCATACTTCATTAAAGAAGATAATCCCGCATTCTTCTCTTCATCCGTATGAATAAAATATAAAGCTTTGTTTTTTATATTTATGTAAGAAGCATTTACACCTTCTACTACACATTCCGAAGTCTGAAATTGATCTTTCGTACGATAGATGCCTCCTGTATTTTTATCACCATTTACCGCATAGTAAACCCATCCCTTACTCTCTACCATCTTCCCTTTATTAGAACTGTTTCCAACCGAATTCCCGTTTTTCTCAGTCTCTTTCATCTGTTTTTCAACTACTGGATCAATTTGTTCTTCCAATTTTTCTTGTGCTACGTTTGTATTTGTCACCTTTTTTTCCGATTCACACCCAAACATTGCAAGTGAAAGCGTCCCAGTCATAATTGTAATAGCTATTTTTTTATATACTTTCCCCATTCTCCTACCCACTTCCTTCACAAAATTAAACACATCATGAATTATAGGGAAAAATAGAAAAAATATCCATAAAAAAAGATAAGAGTAACACTCCTATCTTTTCAAATAAAACCGAATGGTATTTTCATATAATGTTTCTGTAACCTTATCAATAGATATGTTTTTTATGATACTAATTTCATTTAATACTTCTCTAATCATTCTTGGGTGCGTCATAACGTCCTTTTGAAATTCCCACGGCCCATCTGTTTCTACCATCATATATTCAAGCGGATAATATGAAACGATTTTTCTAATTTTCTCCTTATGTAAAACATCCGGTGTAATAGAAATATGATAACCATTCGTCATCATCCGTTTCATTGTCTCCTCACTTCCTTTAAACCAATGGAAGTGCGCACGTGAAACTTTATATTCTTCAAGTAAATCACATACAATGTCAGCATCTTCAGAAACTGCGTGCAATACAATTGGTAAATCATACTCACTAGCTAGCCCTATAAATCTTTTCAATACAGCTATGTATGGATCTAGAGTAATCCTTTCATCTTCTTTCCTTAAATAATACGGTAAGCCTACTTCACCAATCGCTACTATATCCTCTACATGATCTTCAATTAATTTATAGATTTGCTTACATTCTTCTTTATGAATCGGTTGCTCTGGATGAAAACCTATTGCTGGATGTACAAAAGGATATCGCTTTGCTAAAGATAAAGTTTCTTTACATGATTGATAATTCATAGATACCGCAATAAGCCCCTGTATCTCTTTACTATTTTCCACATCTTTCAGTAATCTACTTCTCTCTTCATCCTTATATTGGTCAACATGTATATGACTATCCATCCATTTCATCTTTATTCCTCCATAAAAAAAACAAGAAAGGATCTCCCTTCTTGTTTTATCATCTATATTATTTAACAATTAAGTTTGTTATGATATCAAATAATCCAATACATACTACGGCAACAGTAAAGTAGCTACAGAAATCTTTAATTGGAAACTTCACTACTTCTTCTTTAAACATCCCATTCTTCTCCCTTCTTACTATATCCCTAATTATTTTTATCTATTTGTATCTATTATGCAAAAAATATGACAAATTTACTATCGAATTAACTTACGTAAACCTTACAATGTTGTAAGGTTTATAAAAAGGCCCCATCTACATACAGATGAGGGCTATTAAAAAGTAGTTGGTTTTTCATTCTTCATTACATTACAAACAGAAAGTAATACAGTGAGACTTTCTAATTACACTATATAAAATTCACTAGCTTTTAACCATCGAATTACATTACAGAAGACTTACATGTTTGTAAGCTACGTGTAATGTAATTCGATAGTTTCCCTTATCTATATTTCATACAATAAATTTAGAAAGTAAGCCAAATAAGAAGAACACTCGCATAACCAAATCACATTGCTAGTAGCTACTCTTCTTATACCTTTCACTCATGCTACTACAATGTACCCCCTTCCCCTTTATATAATAAAAAAAGCCTTAGCCCATATGGACTAAGGCTTTTTTACGCACCTAAAAATACCCCTACCTAGTATTTTCGTTTTCGACAAAAAATAGGTAGGGGTATATTTTGCTATCTCATCGCTAAAAGTTTACTCTTTGCATTAATAGGAATATTTACAGCTTCAATTTCTTCAATTGACTCGCCGTAGCGTCCTTTTGCGTACACCTTTAATGCTTCATCTCTCTTTAACATATGCTTAACAGTCTTCTTTATTTTTTGTTCTCTTCCACGTTCGTCAAATGCAATAAATTCATATTCATACCACTCATCACCAACATGCTGACCAATTGTATTCACAACCGTATAGTATTCTTTCGTCTTATAAAGCGGATTATATTTATCGATAACTGGTCCAAGTTTCGTAGGCAGTAACATTACTACTATCACTAGCATCGCTATTATAGTAGTGATCATTTTTTTCTTCATAATAAACATTCCTCCTCTGCAGGATATATATACATCCATTTTAAAAAGAAGGAATAAAATCTACTATTGAATCTCATTACATTACACTTACATTTTTGTAAGAATAAAAAAAGGTGAACGAATTTACTCGTTCACCTTTTAGCTCGCTTTAAAGCCACCACCAAGTACATCACGCACATCGTGAATAACAACGAAAGCATCTTCATCTACTCGACTAATAACTTGCTTTAACTTAACAAGCTCTTGTTTATTAATAACAACATATAAAACTTCTTTATTTTTACCAGTATATCCGCCGCGTCCTTCTAGTACAGTGACACCGCGTGTCATGTTTTTCGTAATAGCCTCACGTATTAGGTCTGGTTGATTCGAAATAATTGTAACAGCTGTTTTTGTATCCATTCCTTCTACAATAAAATCAATCACTTTCGCTCCGATGAATACTGCAACAAGTGTGTACATCGCTTTTTCTTGTCCTATTATAAATACAGAACCAGCAATTACAACGATATCAATAATAAGTACGCCTTTACCAACACTCCACCCTAAATATTGATTTGCTAACTGTGCTAAAATTGCCGATCCTCCTGATGTACCTCCAGCTTTGAACATACAGCCTAATCCGATACCTACAAACAAACCAGCAAATAAAGCTGCTAATAGTGTATCACTATTTACATGATACTCAATATGTTCTGTAACATATAAAAACAAGGATGTTTCTACAATCCCTAAAATTGTATAAACCATCGTTTTTTTATCAAAAAACTTATAACCAATAACTAGTAAAACTGCATTTATAGCAAAGTTCACAATCCCTGGTGACCAATCAAATAAGTAGTACGTAACAACCGTTAAACCAATAATTCCACCTTCCGATAAACGGTTTGGAATTGCAAAGTAATTAATACCAATTGCGAATAATAATGAACCA
>Ga0209463_1002182_pt1 | contig 10988 bp, 11 predicted proteins | sample AgamicMgSfrz_FD_187169 | JGI IMG/M metagenome (GOLD analysis project Ga0209463, IMG submission 187169) | Agave microbial communities from Guanajuato, Mexico - Mg.Sf.rz (SPAdes) (version 2) | ecosystem: Host-associated > Plants > Phyllosphere > Phylloplane/Leaf | place: Guanajuato, Mexico... | reverse complement strand
CTTTTTTATTTTAACTATAGAAAAAATCTATAGAAATAAATAGTTTATTAGAAGTTTTTTAATTTAATCTTTACAGTACATTAACATTCAGTATAAATCTTCCATATAGAATGAAAGCAGGTTAAGAGTGAGGGGAGAGAGGTGAAACGATGGACATTAAAATTATTGGATTAGAAAAGAATTTTGGAAAAACACAGGCATTAAAACCGCTACAAATTGTTATGAAACAAGGTGAATTCACCACACTTTTAGGACCTTCGGGATGCGGGAAAACGACTTTACTTAGAATGATTGCAGGACTTGAAGAGCCAGATAAAGGTGAAATATATTTCGGAGATACGTGCATGTATTCTAGTGCAAAAAAAATAAAAACATCTCCTCATGAACGTAATATCGGTATGGTATTTCAAGATTTTGCTTTATGGCCACACATGACTGTATTTGAAAATGTCGCATTTGGTTTAAGGGCTACAAAGCAAACGAATCAATTACGGGAAAAAGTAGAAGATGCGATAAAGCGAGTTCGCCTGCAAGGAATGGAGAAAAGATATCCGCATGAACTCTCTGGCGGACAGCAGCAACGTGTCGCATTTGCTAGAGCGATTGTAACAAAGCCACATTTTATTTTGTTTGATGAACCGCTTAGCGCACTCGATGCAATTTTACGAGAAGAAATGAGAGTAGAGCTTATGGATATCGTTCATTCGATCGGTTTAACGGCATTGTATGTAACGCACGATCAAACAGAAGCTATGTCAATGTCAGACCAAATTATTGTTATGAAACAAGGAGAAGTATTACAAAAAGGAACACCAGAAGATATTTATGTGAAGCCATCTGATGAATTTGTTGCAAAATTTGTTGGTAAGGCAAATTGGCTTGTAGAGGGTAAACAAATGGTTCGTCCAGAGTATGTGAGCTGGACGAAAAATGAAGTGTGTGAAATGTATACAGGTGAAATTCAGCACGTTACATATGTAGGAGAACGTTATGAAGTGAAAGTAGACATGGGGACACTCGGTGTATGGACAGCTTATCACACTAGTAAGCTAAGCATCGGGAAACCAGTATCGTTATATGTACCGGAAAAATGTATTCATCATATAGGGGGAGAATCGTATGAAGAAATTCAGTTCGCTTAAGTCTTTATTTGTATGTACTTTACTGTTTTCTGCAGTAGTAACAGGGTGTAGCTCAAAGACAGGTAATGCAGATGCAAAAAGTAAAACTACTAATGAAAAGAAAATTGTTGTATATAGTGCAGGGCCAAAAGGATTAGCAGAAAAAATTCAAAAGGACTTTGAAAAGAAAACGGGTATAAAAGTGGAAATGTTTCAAGGGACAACTGGAAAAATTTTAGCGAGAATGGAAGCTGAAAAGAAAAAACCAGTCGTTGACGTAGTGGTACTTGCTTCTTTACCAGCGATGGAAGGATTAAAGAAAGATGGTCAAACGTTAGCTTATAAAGAAGCGAAACAAGCTGATAAACTTCGTTCTGAATGGTCGGATGATAAAGGACATTATTTTGGATATAGTGCTTCAGCATTAGGAATTGTGTACAATACAAAAAATGTGAAGACAGCACCTGAAGATTGGAGCGATATAACAAAAGGAGAATGGAAAGGGAAGGTGAATCTTCCAGATCCAGCACTTTCAGGTTCGGCTTTAGACTTTGTAACAGGATACGTGAAAAAGAATGGAAAAGATGGATGGAACTTATTTGAACAACTTAAGAAAAATGAAGTTACAGTAGCGGGGGCAAACCAAGAAGCATTAGATCCAGTTGTAACAGGTGCAAAAGATATGGTCATTGCGGGTGTTGATTATATGACGTACAGTGCAAAAGCAAAGGGTGAACCAGTTGATATCGTATATCCAAAAAGCGGAACAGTCATTAGTCCACGCGCAGCAGGTATTATGAAGGATAGTAAAAATGTAGAAGGTGCAAAAGAGTTTATTGATTATTTATTATCAGATGATGTGCAAAAACAAATTTCTAAAGCATATTTATTGCCTGGTAGAACAGATATAAAAGCTGAAAATAGACCAAATGTGGAAGAGATTCCAGTATTAAATATTGATTGGAAAACAGTTGAGAAGGAACAAGATGAAATAGGAAAACAATTTAAGAAAGTATTTCAATAAGATGGTGATTACATGGTAAATCGATTCGTATCAGTAAGACAAGTTGGAATGACGGTAGCGTTGTTACTTGTGGCGATGTTAATCGTCATTCCGCTTTTTCTCATTTTACTTTCTAGTGTATATGAAAATAGTAGTTGGGATTTTTTAAAGCCTTTTGAAGTGATGCAGAGTGGTGGATTAGCTGGGATTTTTCTAAACTCGATGCTTCTCGGTGTACTTGTAGTAATAGGAGCTACTGTATTTGCATTTCCATTGGCTTTCATTATGAGCAAAACAGATGTCGGAAAGTATAGCAAGCTAGATATTGTTTTTATGATTCCATTTATGACTCCGCCGTATATTGGATCGATGGGCTGGATTTTGTTCATGCAACCGAACGGCTATTTCGAACAGTTTTTTCCGATGCTAAAGACGATATCATCCTCATTTTTTAGTTTAGGAGGTATGGTTTTAATTATGAGTCTGCATTTATTCCCATTTCTTTATTTCATGTTGAAAAACACGTTACTTCAAATTGGGAGTAGTAAAGAAGAAGCAGCAGCAGTTCATGGCGGAAGCTTCTTCTATCGTTTAAGAAAAATAATATTGCCGTTATTAGTATCAAGTTATGTAATGGGTGCTTTACTCATTTTCGTAAAGACGATTGCTGAATTTGGAACGCCGGCTACATTCGGGCGGAGAATAGGGTTCCATGTGCTAACATCAGAAATTCATAAATTTATTTCGAGTTGGCCGATTGATTTTAGTAGTGCAACAGCATTGTCTTCTTTATTACTTAGCGCGTGTATGCTCATTTGGTATATGCAAAATGTATTAAATCGAAAATATTCATATGCAATGGTTAGTGGGAAAGGTGTGAAATCTAAAAGGTATACTTTGTCCATCGTTACACGTGTTGTAGCATGGATTTATGTAATTGGTTTATTAATCGTATCAATTGGAATCCCATACTTTTCTATATTGATTGCTTCTTTGTCAAAATTAAGAGGCGGCGGTTTACATGTAAATAACTTTACAACGAGTCATTATGAAGCATTGTTTACAATGGGATCCCCAGGATTAGAAGCTTTATGGAACAGTTTTCTTTTTTCACTTATAACAGCAATTATTGCTGTTATGATTGGAGTGTTTTTGGCACTTATGATCCGAAGGGGGAAAAAGTCCTCTGAAAAATGGCTTGATATGTGCGGTATGTTACCGAATATGGTACCAGGAATTGTGATGGTTGTAGGTCTTATATTATTTTGGAACTCACCCTATATGCCTCTGTCCATTTACAATACACCAGTTATGGTTATTGTAACGTATGTTGTTCTTTTTTTACCTTATACGGTGCAGTATGTAAAAGCATCGCTCGGACAAATTGATGATTCTCTTGTACAGGCAGGAAGTATTTTTTCTGGAAATTATATTTATATTTTTAGAAAAATAATATTACCTCTTATTATCCCAGGCATTCTTGCTGGATGGGCGATGACATTTACGATATCGATACGAGAGTTAGTAGCATCGCTTCTCGTACTACCTCCATCAGTAGAAACGTCAGCAACATTTATTTTTGCTCAATTTGAACAAGGGGAAGTATCTATAGGAATGGCGATGGCTGTCGTTTCTGTTGGACTTACAACAACGTGCTTATTACTTCTGCAACATATGGAGCAAAAACGAAAAGGGGTAGCATGATGAGGATGGAAGTATGGGGAGGAGCGGGAGAATACGGTCGTTCCTGCTATTTTGTGAAAAATAAAGAGACGAAAATATTATTTGATTGTGGTATTAATCGATCATATGAGGATAGTTATCCAAAAATAGAGAGGGAAGTTGTGCCGTTTTTAGATGCAGTATTTTTATCACATATTCATGAAGATCATACGATGGGTTTACCTTTATTAGCGAAGTATGGATATAAGAAAAAAATTTGGACGACTCGTTATACGAAGGAGCAACTTCCAACTTATTATGAAAAATGGAGAAACTACAATCTGACGCGAGGATGGAATTTACCTTATAGTGATCAAAACATAAAGGATTTAAATTATGTATATATTGATGAGATTAGTAATCCAAATGAATGGATACAAATTACTCCTACATTGCGGTTTCAATGGGGGTATAGTGGGCATGTATTAGGGGCTGTTTGGTTTTTAGTGGATATGAGTCATACATATGTATTTTATTCTGGCGATTATTCAGCAGAGTCTAACATACTACGAGCTAATTTACCTGAGAAATTGCATGTCGATATAAAAGTTGCAATCGTAGATGCCGCGTATCACACTGATGATGTTTCGCAAAATGAACGAGTAGACGAACTATGTGCAGAAATTGAACGAGTTGCTCAAAAGAAGGGAATGGCATTATTACCATTGCCATCGCTTGGTAGAGCGCAAGATATCGTATTGTATTTATATGAAAAATATAAAGGACTTCCCATTATAGTAGATCAAGAAATTTTGGATGGATTCGAAGAGATGATCGTATATAAAGATTGGATCAAAAATAATGAAGAACTTGAAGAGCTAATGGAGAGTTTAAAAAGAAACGTAATAGTTATGGATGATGACATTGGTACGCAACATAGTTATGGAATAGTTGTAATGAGTGATGCGAATATGCAAACGAAACGAGCTCAATTATATTATGAACAAATTCAGTATGAAGAACGAAATTCCATTATCTTTACTGGACATATTGCTAAAGGGAGTTTTGCAGAAAAAGTTTTGAAAGAACGTGTAGGCAAAGAATGTAGGGTGAAGCGAGTTCCATATAAAGTTCATCAAAGTATAAGAGATGTGAAAGAGATGTTAAATACATTATTACCGGAACATACGGTGTTAGTACATGCTTTGAAAGAGGATACGGATCGATTACAAAAAAAACTTAGCGTAGCTGGGTATGAAAATATATATTCACTTACTATGGAACGTATAGAAGTCATTTAAAATGTAAGGGAGATAGGTATATGAAAAAGGTATTTGTATTCGTAAGCATTTTCTTTTGTTGTTTCCTTTATAACGTTAAGGAAGGGTTTGCTGCTAGTCCAATGGAACCTAGTTTTGAAGTGAAATTATTAGTAAAACCAGAACAAGTACTAGGTCCTAACAAAGAGATGAAGCAAGAAGTACTAGAATATTTCCAGGCGGTTACAAATTATGAAAGGATACAAGTGCAATTTTTAGATACGGCAAATAAAAATTTAAGTAATGAAGGTTGGTTTGCGAGAATTCGAAAGAAAGAATTTAGTAAAGATTTTGAGCTAACATATAAAAAAAGATATCCGATTCAAAATGGTGTAATTCAAGATGCACTAGAAGTAGCTAAAGAAGATGGATTTGATAGTAAAACGGATAATTATGAGGCAGAAATAGACTGGGGATTTGAGAAGAAAACGTTAAGTGTTTCAAATAAGAAAAGTTATAGTGCTAAAGGATATGGAGTACTTGATTTACCAAACGAACAAGCTGCTCAAAACATGTTAATAGAGAAGTTACCAGGGAAAATGAACAAATGGTTGTATACGAATTGGGGAGAAGAGATGTTAAGGAATTCTCGTATTTATGGTCCTGTATTAATGAAAAGGTATACAGGTGAATTTCAAAATAGTAAAACGAATATTGAAGTTTGGCCACTAAGTAATACAGGGAAAATAGAAGATGATTTCGTAATAGAAGTGTCGTTTAAAACAAATGAGGAAAGTATTGCGAAAGAACAAAGAGAATTATTAATGAAGAGTTTAGAACAAAAAGGATGGCTGTTACCGAAAGATAGTTTGAAGACAGAGCTTATTTTTCAGTGAATAGTAAAAAGGAATCCATATGTCATGGATTCCTTTTTCAAATATATGAGTATTAAGCTAAATCAGCTGACACGAACATATCACTATTTTGAAGATTTTTAGAGCGTAAACTATAAGCAACTACTTTCTTTTTATGTTGCTTAACAACATCAACATGCTCTTCATGGCTATAAATATAAAATGTAAAATCTTTTTTGCCACGTTTTGCATGAATAATTAAAGGAGTACCTTCATTGTGTGGCGGTGCATAATAGCGATCTAAAAATAAACCTTCGTTAAAATCATGAATAATTTTGGATTTCTTTTCACCTTCTACGTTATTTCCATGGATTGTAACAGTCACATTCTCTTCTTCGAGTTGTGGATGTGTTTCGTACTTGCTAATAATGGATTCAATAACAGTGTTAGGAAGGCTAGAAACAATAATTTTAAATGCCCCAAATACAACTAACATTACAATAAACCAAGTCGTCATACTATATCATCCCCTTTTTCCTATTAAATAATATAACTCATATGGTAATAGTACATATGGTGAAGTTTTGTATAATTTGTGAAAAATATGCTATTTTCACGAACGAAATATTAGAAAAATCAATTTTGTTACAAAAAGTTGAAATCGAAGTATTTTAAAAGAAAAAGGTTTATAATAAAAATATAACTAATAACCACATTACTAATTACAAGGAAGTGTAACTATGAGTACTGTAGCAATCGTGTATGGTATTATTCTTTCCACAATTATCGTTTTATTTTTCGTTGGGGTTTCACGTTATATTCATAAATGGAAAGAAGGCGTTGCGAAATTAAATCACATTGAAGAAGAACTTAGTGATTTAATGTTACATCATGGTAAGTAAAAAGTTTATTTTTAGCTAATTAATGTAAAGAATATCACAAAACATGCTCTCCTTATGAAGGCATGTTTTTTTGTTATATCAATGCTTAGGCACATTCATACATTTTTTCCATACGATACAGTGTGAAAGTCGAAATGTTCGGAGTGGAAAAGAGGGATAAAATGAGTAGTTCAGGTTATGTTCCAGATAATAAAAATTTAAAGAAAAGTTCAGGAACTCCAAATCTTTTCTTTGATTCAAGAAAAAATATCTTTTTTAAAAGGGATGAGAAAAACGTTGCATATGAAGTTACGTCAACGCAGTTACCAGCGATGATAGGAGGAGCGTTTGTTGATTTGTTTATGACAAAAGGGCATATGCGAGAACCGCATTGGCATCCGAATGCGTGGGAATTGGATGTTGTTGTATCAGGAGAAGCAATTACATCTATCTTAAATCCCGAAACGAATCAATTGCAAAATTATCATGTAAAAGCGGGGCAAACTGTATTTATTCCAATGGGATGGTGGCATTGGATCACAGCGGTAACAGAAGAAGTACAATTACATTTGTTCTTCAATAATGATCAGTTTGAAACAGCAGAAGGGTCAGACATACTTAGATTAACACCACCAGAAGTATTTCAAGCTGCATACGGTGTAAGTGCAGAAAAATTAGGGAAGGAACTTTCGCCAATTAAGGAGTCAGTTGTAATTGGTCCTCCTAATTCAAATCGACTAAAAAGTGTTAAAGAAAGTGACGACTCAAATATAGTCGTTACGTTAAATGGACAAATAACATCATGTAAAATAGAGTAACTCTTTCTTTTTTAGGAAGAGTTACTCTATTTTGTATAAATTTGTAATTTAATTCGTTATAATGATTATATAGAAGCGGATTTATTAGAGGGGGCATATTGTGAACATATTAAAGATTATAGGAATTGTTGCAGGAGTGATTATAGTAGCCGTTATAGCTTTCTTTGTCATTATGAAGCACTATTTGTCAAAAGAAGATCCTGGTTATGTATTAAAGTACATAAAAGAACATAAAGATGATGAAACATGCTCATTATTTATTAAAAGAAATGGAGAAGTATTAACTTCTATAAATACAAATAAAAAATTACCATTAGCGAGTACGGCGAAAATCGTCATAGCAGTTGAATTTGCTAAGCAAGTGTCAGAAGGAAAAATAAGTCGAGATGAACAAATTTCATTGCACGAGTTAGAAAAATATTACGTTAAAAACACTGATGGTGGAGCGCATCCTGACTGGTTAGAAGATGCTAAAGCGAGAGAATTAGTGAAAAATGGACAGATCGCTTTAGAAGAAGTCGCTAAAGGGATGATTCATTATAGTTCTAATGCAAATACAACATATTTGTTAGATAAGCTTGGAATAGAAAGAGTAAATGAAAGTATAAAAGAGTTAGAGCTTACTAGTCATGACAAGTTCTCTTCGTATACTGCTTCATTATATATGAGAGGGTATGTAGAAAAAGAGCTTCATGAGCCAGAAAATCAATCGTTAGAAATGATACGTAACATGTCAAAGGATGAGTATAATAAACATGTATTACAAATTCATGAATGGATGAAAGACGAAGAAGAATGGAAAAAACGGGATATCCCATTAAAGGTAGATATGGAATTTCAGCGAATTTGGTCAGATCGATTAGTGGGTGCAAACGCTAAAGATTATATGAGTATAATGGAAAAAATAAATAGTAGAAAGTATTTTCCCAAATCAATGCAAGAAGAAATCGAGAACATTTTCAAAGGAACAGTTAAAAATAGTAAGTTCGAATATGCTGGTCAAAAAGGTGGTTCTACCGCATTCGTATTGACAAAAAGCTTGTATACTACAGATAAGAAAGGGAATAAAGTAGAAGTTGTCATTATGTTTAACGATATAGAAGATCAAGTTGCATATCAAAAGCTGAGAAATAATGTAGATTATTTTATTCGAGACATTATAACAAGTGAGGAATTCAAAAATAAATTATAACAGAATAATTTTATTATGTAAACAAGATGCTATTAAAGGTAGGTGTTGAGATGAGGTTGAATGAGTATATGCTTGAAACGTTTCCAAATTTAGAACTTAGACCACCTCTATTTTATAATGGGGATATTGGTATTCGCTTTAGACTAGGTGTGAATTATGATTGCAATAACATTTATGAAAACTGCCCATATTTAGAAGGCGTTTATAATAGAGCGATTACTTTATTTCAGTCTTTACATGCAACAGAAGATGATATTTATATCGTAGTGGATGTAAATGACTATGCAGACGGTGAAACTTTCAAACACAAATTGAATATCTTTTCTAAGTATGTCAAAGAGAAGTCCGATTTGTTTAAGTTACAGAAAAATACAATCCCTTATGTTTTTCCAGAAGACGATGAAGACGGAGCATATAAAACACATAGATATACTTTGAAATGTAAAATCTCTGACTTTACATACATTCCTATGCTAAAAGCAATTTGTAATCAAGATATGGGAATAAAACCGAGTATTTTTCATAGGGTGTATTTTATAAATGTTAACAAGAATACTATATTTCACGTTTATGATGATAGAGGTTGTGATGTATTAGCTACCTCCCCCAATACAATTAGGGATATTTATCATACATATAATGATTGGATATTAGAATACGATAGAAATAAAATCGATAAAGTATTTAATTGAATGTAGTCTATTTTAATTGAGGGAAATACCATATGAGGTGTTTCCCTTTTATTAATATGAAAATCAACATTTAAATTTGACAGCACTTATTATAAAGGTAAAGGGATTTGATGGTAATGTATTGAATTTGGATAGAAATAAAAAAGGGGGATGAATAAATGACGACAATATATTTCGTTCGCCATGCCCATTCTATATATACAAAAGAAGAACGGGAACGGCCTTTATCTGAAAAAGGGCATTGTGATGCAGAGAATGTAACGCGCTTATTAAAAGATAAACATATAGATGTTGTGATCTCTAGCCCGTACAAAAGAGCAATTCAAACTGTACAAGGAATTGCGAATACATATAATATATCGATACAAATAGAAGAAGATTTACGAGAAAGGTTATTAAGTTCAGAGCCAGTAGCAGATTTTAATGATGCTATTGAGAATGTGTGGGAAGATTGGAGTTTTGCATACGAAGGCGGAGAATCAAATGATGTAGCACAAAGACGGGCTGTAATATGTATGCAAAGTATATTAAAAAAATATAAAGGTAAGAATATTGTAATAGGTACGCATGGGAATATTATGGTATTACTTATGAATTATTTTGATTCGCAATATGATTTTCAGTTTCGGAAAACCATTCATATGCCTGATGTGTATAAATTAGTTTTTGATAATAATCGTTTCAGTTCTGCTGAAAGATTAGAGTCTACAGATTATCAGATAAATAATTTGTAAAAGTTTATCAAAAAAAGAGGAAAGAGAGATGTTATTGTAGAAGTATGACTTTGTAACATAAAAAATATATGTTAAAGGAGGCTGTTTACATGTTTGAGAAAGAGAAAGAAGGGCTTATTGAAGTTCACAACGTATATGAAATTGCACCAGCAGATGGAACAATTATTGGTATGGCAACGGAAGAAGAAATGGAAATTGCTGCTGAACTAGAGCTGCAGTACTATGCCCATTCTCGTTTGTTAGAAGCAAATATTCAGTTAGACGGTTCCTCCTACAAAGAGTTACTTCAGGAGTTCCAGGAGTACGAAAGAAAATCAATGAGCTTTTGGCGAGCAATACATAAGCGTTTAGCTGTGCCATGGGCATGGGTATTACGTATTGACGTTGCGAATGGCCCTATATATGTAAGTAATGGGAATTCGTATTATGAAGAAATCGATGATGAAGAAGATTATGAATAGATAAGTAAGGAAGCAGCGTTAGTTGCTTCCTTTTTTTATTTGCAAGGAGTGAATTGCTTCAATAATAATATCTGGTCGAGTATTTTCAATTCCGTGACCAGCATGTTCGGCAAGTATATATTGGCTATTTATTGAGAGTTGTAATTGTTCATGAATCAGTTCTTGCCACATTGTTTCTAGTTGTGTTGCTTCCTCTTTTGGCATGCCATCCTCAGTCAACTGAGTAATAGAATATTGAGGGTCCCTACCAATAACGATTAAAGGTGTTTCTAATGTTTTATATAACTCTTTTATTAAGCGAGCACAATTTT
>Ga0209463_1002180_pt1 | contig 10993 bp, 8 predicted proteins | sample AgamicMgSfrz_FD_187169 | JGI IMG/M metagenome (GOLD analysis project Ga0209463, IMG submission 187169) | Agave microbial communities from Guanajuato, Mexico - Mg.Sf.rz (SPAdes) (version 2) | ecosystem: Host-associated > Plants > Phyllosphere > Phylloplane/Leaf | place: Guanajuato, Mexico... | reverse complement strand
TGTGAATCGACTATTTTCCTGCCAGATAATATACAAAGTGTCGGAGTGATAGTAGGCTGGAAACTTGACAAAAAAACTTATTTATGCTATAATTTACCAATATAAAAATAACGTGTATAATAGGGTTCTCCTGGCCAGGGGGATCCTATTTTTATTGTGAAAATGAAGGAGAGTGTATGTGCGTGAAACAAGGTGAAGCAAGTGTAACGTCGTTAGTATCAGCTTTCGGAAGGGCATATCATAGTGAATTTGATAATCCGAAAATCTTTGATGATTACATCGCTAAAGAATTCATATCGCCAAAAGAACGAATTAATATTGAAACGAATATGGTTCAAGGGATACATTTTTTCAATACAGACATTGCTGAGCAGTTTCAAGATAATCCGAAAGAAATATTAAAATGGATTACACAAGTTCAGTTATCACCAACACCTTTAGCACGTGCGGCATATTGTGAAAGAGTATTGTTACATGAAATTGCATTAGGCGCAAAACAATACGTCATACTCGGTGCAGGCTTAGACACATTTAGTTTTAGACACCGAGAGTTAGAGGATAAAATAGAAATATTTGAAATAGATCATCCTTCTACGCAAAGATTTAAGAAGGAGAGAATAAAAGAAGCAGAATTTGAAATTCCAAACAACCTTCATTTTGTTTCAATGGATTTTACGAAAGGATTTTCCAATGAACAGTTACGGAATGAAGCATTTGAAAATAAAAAGACTTTCTTTAGTCTTTTAGGTGTTACGTACTATTTAACGAAAGAGGAACTTTCTAGTTTAATAGAATACTTATTCGAGATGGTTCCGGTAGGGAGTTCTATCGTTTTCGATTATCCGGATGAAAACTTATTTACGGAAAAGGGATTGTCCAATCGAGTTGAAAACATGGTAAAAATGGCTGCGGTAGGTGGAGAACCGATGAAATCATGTTTTTCTTATGCCGAAATGGAAGCACTGTTAGAGAAGGCGGGCTTACTCATTTATGAGCATTTATCACCAGAAGACATAAATAAATTATATTTTGAAGGACGAAACGATTATTTAGAAGCTTTTGAAACAGTGCATTATGTACATGCGGTGAAGAAGTAGAGGATTAGTAGGCATGGGGAGGAATCTCTGTGTCTTTTTTTCGTATTAAATTCATTGCCCTTGGATAAAGAACAGTAAAACACCTAAGTATTTAACTTTTTGATTTTTATTACAATTTTGTAAGGTTAAGTAATAAAAATCGATAGAACGGGATATTAGAATGGGATACTCTGATTGATGGGTAGAATATTCTGAAAAAAAGGGTGGAGCAAATGAAGGATAGACAAAAAGCATTGATAATATGCAAAGGTATTTTATGTTTAATTATTTGTATGCTAATTACGAATGAAGTGTGGTTTATGAAAGTAGCGAGGGCAGAATCGGGTACATTGACTGATAGGAATATAGAAAACTTTAAAAAAAAGATGGATGAACAGGTACCAAAATGGCAAGAAAATTATAATGTACCAGGGGTTGCAATAGGGATTGTACATGAGGGGCGTATTGCTTATACACTTAACTACGGTTATGTAGACAAAAAGACAAAAAAAGCGGTTAGTGATGATACGTTGTTTCAAGCTGGTTCCATATCTAAAAACCTTACAGCGTGGGGAATCTTGCATCTTGTAGATGAAGGACGTTTATTACTAGATGATCCCGTTGGAAAATATCTGACCAAATGGAAATTACCTAATTTAGAGTTTAATAATAATGAAGTAACCATAAGAAGATTGTTAAGTCATACTGCAGGGCTATCTGCACATAAAGGATACCTTGGGGTTGCACCGGGGAAGCATCTTGATTCTATCGAGGAATCTCTGTCTGGAAAAGGATGGCTTAATGAACCAGTGGAGGTTACCGATAAACCAGGTTCAGAAACAAATTACTCTGGTGGTGGATATACAATTTTACAACTTGTAATTGAAGAAGTTACCGGAATACCGTTTGATTGTTATATGGAAGAACAAATTATGAAACCTTTAGGAATGAAATCTAGTTCATTCTTACAACGTCCTGAAAACCATAACCTTTCGAAAGCTTATGGATATTTTGGAGAGGAGCTCCCTAGTTACCAATTTACCGAACAGGCTGCTGCAGGTCTTAAGACAAATGTTACCGATATGATGACATTGATACTTGCAAGTATGGATGCAAATAATAAAGGTAATGGTGTCATCAAAAGTGAACGTGTTGAGGAAATGCAAAAGCCGGTATTAGGGGAGAATGGTTTAGGTATATTTGAAAAAAAACTATCTAATCAATGGAAATTAATTTATCATTCTGGTGACAATCGAGGTTGGCATTCTTTTTATGGTTTCATTCCTAATACAAAGGATGGATTGGTAATTCTTACGAATAGTGAAGGGGGTATAGACTTACGACAGGATATTTACCACGCATGGATTGAATATGAAACTGGAAAATTACCTGAAAGTTACTTCGCTCTAGCTGAGCAGAGAAAAAACAACTCTATTACATCAATTGTTATTGGAGCCACACTTGGTTTATATTTGCTGCTGTTTGTGATTAGATTGTACAAAGGTAGAAGAACTTTCATTCTTAAGCAAGAGAGGAAATCTTACATCGGATTAGTAGTTAGGACATTTTTACTTGTTATTACTGCTGTTCTCGTTTTTTGTGCTGCCTATTTGTGGAGAGTTTTCAGTTTGAATTCCGGTAATACAATAAATTTTATTCTAATAATGGCTTGGATTATAACTCTATTAATTAGTGGATTTTTCCCGAAAATTAAAAGTAATAAAAAACAACGTATGAAACTAAGAGATTTAACATCAAAATTTACATTTATGTAATGTTGAAAGCTAGAAAGCTAGATTGGCGCGAATCGTTAATTGCGGAGTGCAAAAAACGACAAAATCTCTTAAAAAACACTTAACTTTTAATGCCATCTATCTTTACAATCCCTCATTATAATGTGAATTGGACAAGCACCTAAGAGAAGGCAGAACATGTCAGTTTGTACATTCTATTATTAGGGGGAGAATTTGTATGAAAAAGGCAGTTGCTTCGTTAGCAGTTATGGCGGTATTATTGCCGACGTTTTCAGTGCATGCGGAAGGGAATGAGCAAGTTCGAAAGTCAGCTACAACTTTTAACGTTATTAGTGACATTCAAGGGGATTTAGGAGATTTTGATCACGTATTAAAAGATATGAACAAAGTGACGCCACTTTCTAGAGCGCTTATTATGAATGGGGATATAACGTCAACTGGACAACAGTCCCAATATGATGATGTGAAGCGTGTATTAAACAAAAATAAGCATCCAGAGAATGTATGGTCAACTGTTGGGAATCATGAGTTTTATGCTGGTAAATGGACAGCTGATGGGAAGCTCTCTCAAAGTACATGGCCAAATGGTGTAACGGAAGAAACGCTATTTGGTCGCTACTTACAATTTAGCGGACAAGAAAAGGTATATCATAAAAAAGAATTAGACGGTTATCCGCTTTTATTTTTAGGAACTGAAAAATATATGAAATACCACGATTCAAAAATGTGGGATGAAGTATATATGAGTGATGAGCAATTAGGTTGGTTAAAACAAAATTTAGAAGAATATAGTCAAAAAGATAAAAATAAGCCAATCTTCATTTTCTCTCATCACGTTTTACCTGATACAGTATCTGGATCAAGACAAAATCCGTATTTACAAGATTATTTAAACGTTGATAAGTTGTACGATATATTAAAAGACTATCCGCGAGTTGTTTTCTTCACGAGTCACACGCATTGGGATTTAAACTTACCAGACTGGGCTGGTAAAAAGAAAATTACAGGCGGAGATAATAAAGGATTTACGGTTGTAAATACGGGCGGGATTGAAACGGGCTGGATGTCGGCTGGACCAAATGGCGGAGAGAAGACTGCTCCTGATGGCTATTCATTTAAACAAGGGTTGCAAGTGAAAGCATATGGTAGCGATGTAATGGTGACAGCTTACGATTACAAACGTGATAAGGAAATAAAAAAATTATTAATTAGTGATTCGAAAATTGCACAAATGGCACCAAATGTAACCGCTGATGATAGTAAAAACGTAGTTGTCGGTGCAACAGAATACATGGAGTACTCTATAGAAGGAACGAACGAGTGGCTGACGTATAATCCAGGGAATCCTCCGAAATTTGATGGGAATAAGATTGTATACGTACGCCATAAAGGCGAAATGAATTTAGAGCCAGGATTAACGCAGCTTCTTCGTTTTTCGGAAAATAAGTGATTGGAGGGAGCCCACATTTAAATGTGTGGGCTCTTTTGGTTTTGTCACTTTTTGTCGGTAAGTCGATATATTTGAAAAATCGCTGATATAAATTAAGAATCGCTGATATATTTGAAAAATCAATGATATAAATTTCATGCACCGTATTGAAGTCTAAAGTACTCGTATAATTTCATGTACCGCAATGAAAATTGAAAATCCAATACATTTTTCCCCTAGAAAGATGACTTCACCATTTTTACATGCAATAATAGTAACGTTACATACATTGTGAAAGAAGTACAAAAGGAGCGTTATTTATGAATTTAGCTAAATTCCCGAGAAAAAAATATACAGAATCATATACACCAATTGAAAAAGTAAATAATTTTTCTGAAGCACTTGGTGGGCCGACTATTTATTTTAAACGAGATGATTTACTTGGTTTAACAGCTGGTGGAAATAAGACGAGAAAGTTAGAGTTTCTAGTTGCAGATGCACAGGAAAAAGGTGCGGATACGTTAATTACAGCTGGTGGTATTCAGTCGAATCATTGCCGCCTGACACTGGCAGCTGCGGTGAAAGAAAAAATGAAATGTATTCTTGTATTAGAAGAAGGGCTTGAGCCAGAAGAGAAGCCAGATTTTAACGGAAACTATTTCTTATATCATTTATTAGGTGCTGAAAATGTAATTATTGTACCAAACGGAGCAGATCTTATGGAAGAGATGCAAAAAGTAGCGAAAGAAGTAAGTGAGAAAGGTAGTACACCATATGTAATACCAGTTGGTGGATCAAATCCTACTGGTGCATTGGGATATGTTGCTTGTGCGCAAGAAATTATGGCGCAATCATTTGATCAAGGAATTGATTTCAGTTCAGTTGTTTGCGTAAGTGGTAGCGCTGGTATGCACGCTGGTTTAATTACTGGATTTGCAGGAACACAAAGTAACATCCCAGTAATCGGAATTAACGTAAGTAGAGGAAAAGCAGAGCAAGAGGAGAAAGTAGCAAAACTTGTAGAGGAAACGTCGGCTCACGTTGGTATTCCAAACTTTATCCCGCGCGAAGCGGTTACATGCTTTGATGAATATGTAGGGCCAGGTTACGCGTTACCAACGCCAGAAATGGTGGAAGCAGTTCAATTACTTGCGAAAACAGAAGGTATTTTACTTGATCCAGTGTATACAGGTAAAGCGGTAGCGGGGCTAATCGACTTAATTAGAAAAGGTACATTTAATAAAGAAGACAACATTTTATTCGTACATTCAGGTGGTTCACCAGCGTTATATGCGAATACGTCTTTATTTGCGTAAGTGTGAAAAAGCATTGGGTATCCAATGCTTTTTTGTTATATAATGGAATTGTTATGAAGTGAGAAGGGGGAGTATATGAGTTCAAATGTAAAATGGATTATATACACAGTACTCGGCATTTCTATTCTATTCATTTTATTTGTGGCTTATGGAGTTTATTTATATTTCACTTAAGCGAAATGGTAACCAAACCAAAGGAAAAATAAAATAATTACTGTGTTAAATAGAGTAAAACATAAACCGATAATTGATAAAACTTTCTTTTCAGTACGGCTACAGAGTGAAATAACAGCCAATATAAGCGTTATAACAGCAGAAGCTAATATGAAGTAGGCGAAAGGCAAGACATATTCTACTCCAACTCTTTCTAAAATAGGTGTGAAGAGAAAGAGATTAATAGTAACGAATATACTTACAATAAGAAACGTATAACTTTTCCAAGTGTATGTTTTTAACTGCATGAATGGTGCTCCTTTCCTGATATTTTTTATATTTCTAACCATAAAGTAATTACCTTTATTTTACAATAATCTGAATTTTTATGAAATGAGGTAGATGAATATGAAGGGTAGAAATTTATCTGTGGTTTTTATTGCCATAGTTATATTCATAGTAACGGGCTGTTCGAATATGCTAGGAAATGAAGAACAAACAATCAAAGTGCAAAAACATGTTGATGATAAATATGAAGACTTGAAGGTAGTTACAGATAATAAGCAAGTTCGGCAAGTAAAGAAAATATTAAATGATACTAATTTTGAGAATAAAAAAGTGGAAATGTCTCGTCCGGCTGATTATCACTTTATTTTTCAATCTAAAAATCCGAAAATAGAGGCGAAAGCTGTGCTATATCAAATTTGGGTAATTCCTAATAAGGATAAAATAGAAATCATAGCGGGGAATAGTCAGTACGTTCAATTAGAAGGGAAGAATGCAGCCACGTTGTTTCGGATTGTTACGGGAGATAAGTTAGCTGAATAAAGATATATGGTTATAGAAATTCAGTTCGTATTTTTCATTTTGAGAGGTAATTAGTTTTCAACAAAATAGCTATCTTTTTATATTGGAATAAATATTGAGAATCGGATAAAATGGAAATTGGACATTGCCGGATTAAGGCACTTTAAGGTGCCTATTAATCCGCTAATGTATAATAAAAACAGAAAATATATTGTTTTTACAAAGGTTCGATGTTATGTTTAATTTTCTTAATATAATATTTCGCTTATGTAGGAGTGGCTATTTGAATAAATTAATGTTATTGGTTTTATTGGCTACATGCTGTCTCATGATTGCAGGATGTTCTAATAATATAATTACACCAAAGAATGAGTCTAAAACCTCAACACCTGTAAAGATTAGTCGTATCAACAAAGCGTGGTACAAACATATATAATAGTTTAAAGAAACTTAAAATTGTTGATGATAAAGATCATAAGGTGAATTTAGTTAGGCTGATAGTAGATGTTGTGAAACGTGGCGAAAAGCGGGAAGCATTTATATGTAGTGAAATAGGGGATTATAACTTTATAAAATATGCTACATTAAAATATTCACAAAAAAGAGTCTAAAATTAGAACCTTTTTTGTGGATATTTTTCATAAAAGAAATTCTACGGTGCCTTCCTCTAACTTGAAACTTCTAAAAATTATTTCACTAAGTTAAAGTGTTCATTGAGAGTATAACCCTTCAAAATTTGGGGAATGCAAGGGGGCTGTAATAGTTCGATTGGTGCCTCCCTTTTTCACTTTATCTACCATCTTTATATATCTTTCTATTAAAAAATCTAACTTTAATCGATTAAATGAGATAAAATCTTGTTAAAAACAATGAAATTTCAGGAAAAATAAGGTACACTAGTCAATGGTTTTGGTTTAAAATCAATTGACGTTAATGTATACGGGGGAAAGATTGATGAACAACAATACAGTAAATGAATCTGTTGAAGAAGTTGAGAAAAAACGGGTAAGATCAAAAAAACGTTTTACAAATTGGAAGCTTATCGCAGCGGGTGGCGTTGTAATTGCACTTCTCATTGGGGGAATGAGTTATTACCAGGCAACTCACTTCAATTCAAATGTTACGATTAACGATACAAAAGTCGGTGGTATGAGCGCTGATGAGGCAATACAGAAATTAAAAACATCTGGACTAGCAAACAAAGTCTATATTGATCAACAACAAATTTTAGATGAAAAAGAGACGAAAACGGAACTGACGGAAAAAGATTCGCCGCAAGTTAAGAAACTATTAAAAAGCCAGTGGACATTTTTCCCTTCTGCAAAGGAAAAAAATTATTCACTACTACCAGAAAAGGCAGAGAAGTACCGTAGTGAAACGATGAAAAAACTTGTAGAAGAAAAGCTCGTCTCTATGAATGAAAAATTAAAAGCACCTCAAGATGCTATGGCGAAGCTTGAACAAGGGAAAGTTATTATTTCGAAGAGCGTTGATGGAAAACAGTATGACGTTACGAGTTTACTAAAAGATTATGATAAGCAGAAGCATAAAAGCGAAATTCATCTAAAGTCTGCATACATACAGCCTATTAAAGAAGACGATCCGATTATTAAAAAAGAAGAAAAAGCATTACAGAATCTTCTTGGGCAGTCTGTTGATTATAAAGTGCAAAATGAAGTGTATTCATTAAAAGCGAAAGATTTAATTCAAAATGCCTCTATGTCAAAGGATATGAAAGTGACAATCGATGCGAGCGATATTAAGAATAAGATTACTGAAATTAATAAGGCTAAATCTACATTACATAAAGACTTCGCTTTTAAAACACATTCTGGTTCGGTCATATCAGTAAAAGGACAAGGATACGGCTGGGCATTAGATGTTGAAAAAGAGACAAAACAAGTTCAACAAGCCTTTGAGAAAGGCGAAAAATCACTTTCTGCTTCTAATATTCACGGAAATGGTTGGGAGAAGGAAGGTATCGGTTATAAAACAACATCGAATAATGGTATCGGAGACACATATGCAGAAGTTTCAATTGCAGATCAGCAAATTTGGATTTATAAAGATGGGAAATTAGTCGTTACAACAAATGTAGTAACGGGTAAACATAGCACGGGTGAAGATACATCACCAGGTGTGTGGTACGTCCTATACAAACGAACACCATACACGCTAAGAGGTAGCGCAGTAGGTAAAGCTGATTATGCAGTTAAAGTAGATTACTGGGTTCCATTCACAAATAGCGGTCAAGGATTCCACGATGCCGGCTGGCGAAAAGACTGGGGAAATAATGCTTATGTAACAGGGGGATCAGGCGGGTGTGTGAACCTTCTTCCTAATGTTGCAAAAACTGTGTATGATAGTTTGAACACGTATGATCCAGTTATTGTGTACTAGAAAATAGCTACGTATCAAAAACTTAAACGAATAAACAAAGCAGGAAATCTTATCTAATGGTACATGAAAAAACACCTCTTGAATTCGCATACTAAGTGTGGGAATTCAATGGAGGTGTTTTTTGTTAGAATACAAGAGTTAATTGCTTATAAAAAACAAAGTAAAAAGAGATTAAAATAAAGAATAAGTATTAAAATAGTCAATAAAATTGACAATGAATATCATTTTCACTTATTATAGAATCGTCGTATTTAATTAGATATGACTTTTTTGTTAATATAATAGATTTCTATTAAGGTATCACATTCAAGAACTATTACTAAATCTTTTAAGAACTTAAAAGCAGGAAAGGGTAATATAAAAATGAACTGGAAAAAAGGCGGATTATGGGTTATTATTTTTTTCGTTGTAAAAGGCACGATTTCTACGCTTTTAATAGTTACAGGTGCTAAATATTTTGATTTGTCATTTATGCAACTTATCGTATTGATCCTGACTTTATTAGTGATTTCTCTAATAAGTCGAAAATTGCTGTATAAACATAAACAAAACAAAAAGCAAAAAGAGCTAAATATATAATGCAGCCCCAGAGACCTTTGGATTTCTGGGGTTTTATTTCGATCGTTTTTTCCACATGTATATTAACTTAACGGAACAGGTTGTCCAAAACGATAAAATCGATGATGCTTAAAATGCGTCAATTACTTTTATATAAGGGTTGAAGAGAGCTTTTGAATCAATCTTTATTCTGAAGCTACAGACGTGCATAAATTATGCTTGTTTTTCAATTGGTAGTTTAAATGTAAAAGTACTGCCTTCTCCTAATTCACTTTCAACCGTAATGTCTCCTCCGTGTAGTTCGACAATCCATTTTACCATCGACAATCCTAAACCTGTGTTTCCGATGTTTGAAGATGTTCGTGCTGCGTCAACTCGATAAAATCTGTCCCATATTTTCGTAATATGTTGCTCGCTGATGCCTATGCCATTATCGGAGACTTTACCTATTATGTTGGCTTCATCGCGGAACAGTTGCATATGAACAGTTCCGTTCGCTTTGCTATAAGCAATCGCATTCGTTAGTAAATTCATTAATAAACGCATCATCAATGTTTGATCTGCTTTCATAAACAGGTCTTCCTCTATATTAGTTGTTATATCAATTGAAGCTTCTTGAACCATTAGTGAAAGCTCTTCTACAACGATTTCCGTTAATTCACTCATATTAATACATTCAATTTGGAAAGTATTATGGTTTCCTTGGTCAGCTCTTGCTAATAGTAAGAGTTGTGAGATTAGCGAGGACATCTTACGTGATTGCTTTAAAATTACTTCTAACGATTCTTCCATTTCTTTCGAATTATTTCTCTGCGATAAAGCGTATTCGCATTGCGAAATAATAACAGATGTTGGTGTTCTTAATTCATGAGATGCGTCAGATGTAAATTGTTTTTCACTTTCAAATGATGTCTCCAATCGCTCAAACATTTTGTCAAAAGTTTGTGCTAAATGATACATTTCGTCTTTCGGTGAACCTTTTAAATTAATTCTCTTCGAAAGGTCTTTACCATCACCAATTTTACTGGCTGAATCACTCATTTGTTGCACAGGTCGAAACGCTCTTTGCGTAATAAAATATCCTCCCACTGCTGCAATGAGAATAAGTAATGGGAATGAGATGAGTGTTATCACGATAATCGTATTCATCGTTGATGATAATTGGCTCATAGTCATTATTCCACGAATCCAGACTTGCTCATCGCCGGCTGCATGATGGAGAAAATCATATACAATCCATTCTTTATTACCGTCTTTAATGATTTGTATTTCATCAGATTTAAGCGATAGCTTTTTATTAAAACTTGTTGGACTATTTCCTACCAGCAGCTCACCTTGTTTATTATAAATGATGATATTTACTCCATCTTCTAATGTTTCAAAATCATCGTCCATCTTTAATTGTCCATGCTTATATTCGATATCTTCCATGCTTTCTTTTACTGTGCTCTTCAATTGATCTTTCATATTAAAAAGCAAAACTTTATCTGAAGAAGTTAA
>Ga0209463_1002179_pt1 | contig 11002 bp, 8 predicted proteins | sample AgamicMgSfrz_FD_187169 | JGI IMG/M metagenome (GOLD analysis project Ga0209463, IMG submission 187169) | Agave microbial communities from Guanajuato, Mexico - Mg.Sf.rz (SPAdes) (version 2) | ecosystem: Host-associated > Plants > Phyllosphere > Phylloplane/Leaf | place: Guanajuato, Mexico... | reverse complement strand
CCGACTCTTCCCATATATTCAAAATTGTATCATAATCTTTCTGATTTGCTTTTCTATATATCATTAATATCTCTCCTTTAGTTTTAAATTATCAACTCCTTCCCAATAAGTATTTTATGATTTTCATGTTATATAACCACGAACTTAAAATGTTCATTAATAAAACCTCCAAATAAACATTTAGATAATTTGATTATAATATCAAATCTTTATTATTACTTTACAGTATTTTTTCATTTTAGGGGTTATTTTGTTTTTTAACTTGATAGCGATGGGGTACCGCCACATACCCATCAACTTAAGAATTGTATAACACTTCAGGATGGAAATTACGTGTGTTTTTGACAGAAGACGGCTTGTTTTTCGTTTTGGGGGAATTTATTTTTGTTAGCTTGATAGTGATATGGTGCTCCCCTTAATAAGAGATTAGATGTATTAAAAAGTTTGGGGGATCCTCAGCTTTTTTACAATGAAATATTATTATATTTGTTTGAAAGCAGTGTTTTATTCAAATTGTATCTGCTTGAAACTAGACTCTTTTGTTCAATCAAATATGAAAAGTGTGGTTGATTTATTACATATAGTAATTAGAGATTGTAGTTTAAGCATTATAAAGCGTTAATATTAATGGTCATTTAGTATTTTGAAATGTCATTAGAACGAAAGTAATAAGTAGAAACCCTGTGTCATATTTTGTTCCTTGGTGTATAAAAATGATTAAAATAACAAATATAATAACTTAAAATCTATATATGTTTATAAAAAATATTTAATTAGACTTGGATTTATCAATAAAATTCCGATTTTTCAGTTATGTATAAAGCATACATATATTTCAAACTGTAATTTGAAGTAATATGAAAAATAGCTTGGATTTACTAATAAATAAATAAATAAATGTGAAAAAATACACAATTATCGAAAAATGTAAAAAATTGTAGTATTTTTTGCGTTCCAAAAAATAATTCCGGTGTATAAACTTTGGGTTGTAACATTGATTACATAATTTAGAAATTATGGGGTTGGATGTGATAAAAAATACTATATGTATTGCATAGTTTGATTAAATAAAAAGGAGAGGATTTTTAATTAATACTTTAATATTTTCAAAGTTAGAGGAAACGACTGATTTTATCCCCGGTTTAGAAAAACAAAAATGGCAACTAGAAAGAATTAATGAAGTTTTATCTTTAGCTAAGGAATATTCATCATTTTATAAAACATTTTATAAAGAAGTGAAAGTTAATCTTAATGGTTTGGATGAGTTCCAAAAAATTCCTATGATAAGTTCTAAAGATATTATTAAAACGACACCTCCCATACATATGCTGACAGGTTCACCTCGGAATTCGTATGTATTTACAAGTGGAGGGACAACTGGAGAACCTAAAATTATTTATTTGACCTCAGATGAATTGAAAGAGAATATTTTCTTTCATGGAAAAGGTTATGCAATGGCTGGGATTAATGAAGATGATGCAGTTGCTACATTTGGAGTGCCGGGATTTTTAACATCTGAATTTACTGTTTACCTAGGACTTGAAAGAACGGGATGTAAAATTGTTCCCATTGGTATTAGCTCAGACCTCGAAAGACTGTTTAATTATATAAAAATGTTTAATGTTACAACGCTATTAGTTATGCCATCTGATGTAATACCGTTAGCGCAATATATAGAGAAGTCAAACAAAACTCTTTCAATAAATCAGATTGTTTATGGTGGCGAAAAAATGTATTCTTCTACAAAAAATTATTTAGAGTCCGTATTAGGAGTAAAAAGTTTTAAATCTGTATTTCAAAGCATGGATGTTGGTACTATAGGTTTTCAGTGTGATTACTGTGAGCCAGGTATGTATCATATACATGATCAGCTGCAATATACTGAAGTTTTAAATGAAAAAGGTCAACCTATACAAGATGGGAATATTGGTGAACTTGTTATTACGAATTTAAAAAGAAAGTTAATGCCAGTTATTAGATACCAAACTAACGATTTAGCAATGAAAATAGATACTCTATGTCCATGTGGTAGAACAAATCCTAAAATTAAATTAGTGGGGAGAAAAGGAGAGATAATTAAATTAGGTGGGGAACAAATATTCCCACAAATATTCGCCCAAGCATGTAGTCATTTAGAAGAGTTAACTGGGGAATTTCAATTGTTAATAACTAAACATCAAAATAGAGATAAAATTCAAGTGTCCTTTGAAGTTTCAGGAAAAAATCTGGATGAGAAAATTGAAGAACATTTGATAAGTATAATTAAAAATCGGATATTAAACTTCACACCTAAATTAAAACAAATGATTCAATTACAAGTTATTGAGCCATTGGAAGTTAGTTTAGTAGGAAGAGAAAAAATGAAAGTTTCTGAAAGTTCTGGAAAAATCGTTCGTGTAATTGATAAAAGAAAATAAAAGGAGGAGTTTTATATGCTATTTAAAAAAATTGAATCAGAATTTCATTCTTTAGCAACAAAAAATGAAGTGGGTTTAAAAGAAACATTAAGGGAAGTAGATCAAATAATTCAGAATGAGGGTTTGGTTTTTAAAGGAAAGGCACTCCCTTTTTCTGTACAACCTTTAGCAATTACAGATGAAGAAAACGATTATTTTAAGAGGGCTGCTGAAATATTATCTGATTCTCTAGAAATAGTATTAGATGCTTATGAGAAAGATACAGAGATTAGGGAATACTTTTCATATTATAGTAAATATGAAAAGCTAATTAATATCAATCCAGGTTATGAGAGGAAGATACGCATTTCAAGATTTGACTGCATATGGAATGGTGGATATGAATTTAAAGTAGTTGAACCGAATGCTTGTTGTCCTGGAGGCGTTGTTGTATTGGGAAAATTGAAAGAGAAATGGTTTGACTTGCCTATAATTAAAGAAATCACTAATTCTTATGAAAAGAAGCAATTTCTGTGTGATACACCCAATGGATTCCTTAATGAACTAGTCAGTGCTTATAGAGAAATGGGAGGTAATGAGGAAAATCCTCAAATTGTGCTTGCGAATTATGCTGAAAAATACTCATATGAATTAAAGCATATTCAAAGATATGGGTGTGAAATGGGTTACAAAATTATTATTTGTGATTTGAGAGATTTAAAATTAGACTCACAAGGAAAACGGTTAATGTTTAATCAACAACCAATTGATATTATTTATAATAAAGTTGACCAATTAGAGTTGGGAAATGAAGATATGAAGGATGTAATTGAAGCATGTGAACGAGGATTGGTCTGTAACGTTAACTCGTATTCTTCTATGTTTATTGGAGAGAGTAAAATGACTTTAGCGTTACTTACAGATTCAAAATTCCAAGAAAAATATCTATCTAAAGAACAAATTGAAATGGTTAATAAGCATATTTTATGGACAAGGAAATTAGAAGAAACTTTTACCAGTTTCAAAGGAGAAGAAGTAAATTTAATTCAATATATTATTGAAAATAAAGATCTTTTTGTTTTAAAAGTAGACAATTCTACACGTGGAGAAAACGTATTTTTAGGTAAATATACAAATCATGAGACATGGTCCAAAATTATAAATGATAATAAAAATGAAAACTGGATAGTCCAAGAGTATAATGAAATTCCAAGTGTGCAGATATTGGAATGTAAAGGCGAAAATATTATAAAAGAAAATAAAAAGTTTGGCATTGATATATTTATGTTTGGAGGTAAATATGCTGGGATTGTATCGCGTATTTCAGATAAAGCTGTTATAAATTTGGGACAAGGTGGATACGAGCAGCCAGTAATAGCATTAAAAGCTATAAAAGAAGAGGTAGCGAGTATATGAGGACACTTATTGATGATTTCAACTTAAAGGTTTTAGATATGCCTCACCTGGCAGTTGATTCATTTAATAAATTACAAAATAAAATGGTTGAAGACCGAATCCTGCAGTATTATTTGGATAAGGAAACAGAAATCATTCCAAAACCGGGAATTTTAGATGAATTACAATTAAACCTTATTGGTGAAGATACTAAATCATTGTTAGATATTATTGTATCTTTACCCGAACGAATATTTAAGGGGAATATTTTAAATATGTGCACAGCTTTAGGGTTTTCAGAGAAGCAATATGAATTAATGATGTCGACATATCAGAATGATAATTTAATAGCCCGTAGTGATTTATATTTCACTAAAATTGGACATAAATTTTTAGAATTAAATGTGGATAGTAGTGTCGGGGGAATCGATATAGGCCATTTAAATAAAATGATGACATCTTATGGGTTTTACAAATCATTAACAGGATCTGAAAGATGGAATTATATTGATCCGATGGATAAATTAATAAAGAGTATCCAGGATTTAGCTATAAAAATTGGAAAAGAAAATAGTGAAATAACAATTGCTGTTATGGATTGGGATGAATATTTGGATAGTTATTATGGGACTTTAAATTATATTAAATTAAGGTTAATAGAAGCTGGATATAAGGCAGTGATATGTTCTCAAAAAGATGTAGAATGTAATAATGATATGCTAGTAGTAGGAAATCATACAATTGATATTGTATATCGAGTATTTTTGTGTGATGATGCTCTTCATAATCCTGAAGAAGTAAAACCAATCGTTCAAGCTTACCAGGCAGGGAATTTGGAACTATTAACAGGATTTCATACAGAGCTTTATAGTAATAAAGGGAATTTTGCATTTCTTTCAGATCCAAAGTATAAACATTTATTTACAAAAAAAGAGTTGAATTTAATAGAAAGGTGTATCCCATGGACGCGATTTTTAAAAGACATTATAATTCCAGATAATAATTTGGACACTAATGGAATTGATTATATCATAAAAAACAAAGATAACCTTGTTATTAAACCTACAATTGGATATGGGGGAAATGAGGTACTATTAGGGTGGAAGTTTAATGAAAATGATTGGGAAAACAAAATTTCGAATTTATTAAAAACTGATGCCGTATATATTGTTCAAGAGAGAGTATATCCAATTGAAGAGGAGATTCCTTTTTTGATAAATAAATCAATTGAATTAAGGAAAGCCATTTTATGTTGGGGGCTTTATGTTATCAATGGAGAATTTGCAGGAGCAATGTTAAGAGGTTTACCATGTGAACAAAGCGATGTAGTAAATTTGGGAAATGGTGCAGCAGTGACATGTCTTTTTTATAGGAGTTGAAAATGAGTAAAAATAAGCAAATTTTAAAGATGACAATTCCTACCATAATCGAAATGAGTTCAACTAACTTTATGGGGGTAATAAACCTTATAATTATTGGTCATTTAGGCTATGAAGCCATTGCTGCAGTAGGCATTACAAATGTAATTATTTTAAATTTGTTTGCTCTATTCAGTGGTATTGGTTTTGCTGTAAATTTCTTAGTATCTCAATCTTATGGAGCTAGAGAATATAAAAAATGTAGTATATATACTTATACTGGAATCTATTCTGTTATTGCCCTGCTTCCATTCTTTATACTATTTGCACTCTTTGCGCCTAAATGGATCTTTGAAGTGATGGGAGTTTCATCTAGTATTGCAATGATAGGGATAGGATATTTAGGATTAAGAATAATCGCATTTTCTATAAATATGTTTCGTGTAGTATTAAATGGATTTTTTAGAGGTATTGGAAATACAAAAACTCCAATGTATTTTTCTATGCTGGGTAACACTTTAAATGTTTTAATAGCATTGTTACTAGTAAATGGCTATTTATATTTCCCGAAATTAGGTGTGCTAGGGGCAGGTTGGGCATTCATTGTTTCAGAAATTGTTCAGGTTACTTGTTTACTAGTATGTTATTTAAAAGAAAATAATTGGTATGCTACAAAGAAATTAATAAGTTTTAAAGAAACGAAATTCAAATTAGTAAATTTCGAAGGTTTAAAAATCGGTCTAGAAGAACTTGGAATGAGTGGGGCGATGCTTCTCTTTACTGTGTTCATTTCTAGAGTAGGTGATATAGAATTGGCTGCCACGGAGATTGTGTTAAATGTAATATCACTTGCATACTTACCTGGTATAGGATTTGGAGTAACAGCAACTATATTAATAGGTCAACAGATTGGAAAAGGAAGTCCATTGATTGCAAAAAAAATCGGTATTGATGTTGTAAAAATAGGGACATATTTTATAGTTCCTTTTACAATTATTTATTTTTTAGGTGCGGAATATATCGCAAAATTATTTACTACAGAAGAAATGGTACTGTCCTTAACTGTTGAGATATTACGGTTTGCTTCATTGTTTGTAATTTTTGACGGACTTCAGTTAATTTTGGCTGGGGGACTAAGAGGAATTGGAGATAATTATTATACAATGAAAGTCGCTTTGATTTTAGGGTGGTTCGTGTTTATACCATTATCTTTTATATTTACCTTTTTATTAGATTTTGGGATTTACGGTCCTTGGGTAGGATTTTATATTTACATTGTGGGATTATTTGTTGCTTTTGGTTATAGGTATTTGAAACTAGATTGGTCTAGTATAGCAATAAAAGATGCTGCTGCAAGTGGCTAATGATATTAGTAAATTACTTAAGAGAACTTTTGATTAACCATTTTAAAATAGTGAAAGTAATAATGTATGTACCGTTATTTCCTTAATATGTTATCAAGAAGAAGCATTATATCCCCCGGGTTAGGGAATGAGCTTTAAGATTTATTAATTAATGAGCTGCATGTAAATTGTAAGGAATTATCAACAATTTACATGCAGATTTTTGAAGTACATACTAATTCAATCTTGTTATCAGTTAACACTGGGTAGTTATTAAGTGGTTTAAGCCGGAGAAAGGGACCTTAGGGTGTCTTTTCTTTAAAAAATATATAATGTTTTATAACGATAAATGGATTAATCACAAATCGTGAAAGACGTTTTTATTTTATGTCTTATAATTTTAGAATATGTCCAAAAGTAAAATATTTACAAACGCCGAATTTTAAATTCAGCAACTTAAGAAGCCTAGAAAGATTTAATTTCTACGCTTCTTCTAATTGATCACAAATTTATTGTCGTTCTAGATTTGCTATATAAGATTTTACAGCTTGCAATAAGAATTCTTCCTGTCCCATACCTGCATCCGCTGCCATTTGCACTACTTTTTGCTTGAATTCATAATCTGCATGAAAAGTTAATGGCTCTACATTACTTTTAAAGTAAACTCCCTCTACATGTGGAAGAATAGTACCTGATTTCATATGAGAATATAAGTATTTAATCTCTTCTTGAAACTGTAATGGATCAACTTGTAATACGAAAGGTTTAATTTCTAATTTAATAGTATTAGATGAAATACTCAATCGCATATTTGTGACACCTAGCTCTTTGTAAAATAAATTTATTAGATTATAAGTAATGGAATTAAATAGCTGAGGTTTTTTAAATGAAAAAGATAAATATCCTCGTTTGGTAATTACAGCTTGTTTATGGAAAGGTTCAAAGGAGTAATTATGTTCCTTATAAGTGGATAGAGGGAAAATTTCTTCGTCTTCTGTAAGAATCTTACCGTCTGCTCCATTGATTTCTATTACCCTAGCTGTTTTTCCGGTATGTTGATGTGTTAATAATTGATATAAATATATCTCTTCTTGTTGAATCTTAGTAATGAATGTTTTTCGCTCTTTTGTTTTAGTTTTTTCATAATCAAGCATAAAAATCTCTAGCTCTTCTTCATCGATAAGATATACTTGTTTTCCACGTTTTTCTACCATTGTCGCGGGTAATTTTCCAGATTTGATGTATGTAAAGATAGTAGATGGTGCAACATTAAGAATTTCAGCTACTTCTTTCGTGCTAAGGCCTTTAACCTCATTTTTATTTTTTAAACGTTCAATGTCCTCTAAATAGAAAATCTTACTACCGAATTGCTTCCAGTTATCTTTATATACACATTCTATTAATCCATCTTTTTCTTTTTTTAAAATTGTTTGTACCGTTACTCCCAATAAGTCGGCTGCCTCTTTTGTCGTTACAGTAGGTTTGGTAATGAACAATAAATCTTGTGTCATGCAAGGACACCTCCATAACTATTGTTTGCTAGTAATTTAGATATGTATATATCATATCAGAATATGACTTACATTTAAAATAAGAAATAGAATTTATTAAAGTTCTTATACGATTTTATAGTTTAAAAATATTTATATTTTATTTTATACTTTAATAATGTTTTATAGTTAATTTAACAGTATATAAGTTTTTAAAGGGAATTAGTTAATTGTTAAACAACATCTATTAACTAAAAAATTATAAAAAAACATAAGTATAGGATAATAGAGAAGAATGGTGCATTCTTACAGAAAGAAAATGAATTATCATTTGTATAATGTATAGAAGTAAAATAAAATGATAAGTAAGGATAATAAAGATAATTATATTCATAATCTTCAATAGGAGTGGTGAATTCGAATTATGGATAAACAAAATGAAAAAGAGAACTTACCTATAATAAAGAATAAAAGTGAAAATATAGATACATATGTAGAAAACATAAGAGATATGGTTCCATTCCTGCATGATAGTCGTTATGTAGATAAGGTGGAAGAAAAGATGGAGGTTGCAGAAAAAGAGGGAAAGAGTAAATATACGTATTTAAGTGATCTGGAAGTCATTTATCATTTCGTACATTTACAAAAAGATATGGATGAGAAGAAGAATAGAAAAGAGGATACGAAAAAGAGTTATGTTTCCGAAATCTTATCATTTTGTCAGTGCATGGTGCAGCATGCAGAGGAATTCGAATTGAATGGGGAAGAGGTACAGCAAAATGATTCGTTATTAAAAACATTAAAACCTTGGCATATTCGTAAATATAATGCTTGGTTGAAGCAGGTAGAGAACGGGAGAATTGGAGATACGTACGCAGTCGCAACACTTGCAAAAAAATCAGTACTTATACGTTCTTTCCTAAAACATCTTCATGTATTTGCTTATATTGAAAGACCTCTTCATGAAGAACTGCAGCGCGCGAATGTAAATGAACAGGATCGGCCAAATCGGGACCTATCTTATGATGAAGTGATGAAAATTTTAGGGTTTTATAAAGAACAAGGGCATTTAGTAAACTATACAATTTTACTAGCTCTAGCAAGTACCGGCGCTAGAATTCAAGAATTGTGCACCGCGAGAGTGAAAGACTTACATTATGACGGGAAGTATTGGTTAAAAGTCACAGGAAAAGGGGATAAAGCACGTGAACTTTTCATTCCTGAGCATTTATTCCAATGTATTAGCGAAATGAGACGGAGAAGAGGATTCCAAACGATATTGGATCGGGGAGATGAATGTCCTTTATTCGTAAATCAAAGAGGGAATTTTTATAATCCGAAAACTTTATCAAATCAGGTAACAGACATGATAAAAAAGACAAATTTAGATTTCTTAAAGTATCGTGAAAATCCTGTAACGGCACATACATTCCGTCATGCTTTTGCAATCATGGCAGTTGAACAAGGAAATGCAGATTTATATCATTTAATGCAAACACTTGGTCATGAAAATATCCAAACAACAAAGATTTATTTAGAAAAACATATGAAACGGAAGAATAATGTGGGGACTACATTTGCGGATATGTTGGTATGAAATTTTAATATGAAAAAATGTTTAATTGTGTATTTTTTACATAATTAAATGCACATTATTTAACATGTGAGAAGGTTTAATTATATATAGTACTCAAAAATCTACACATAAAGAAATGGCAAGAAAAATCAATAAAGGTAGAGTCTCAGCGTTCATTTAGGGAAGAAATGAATGTTTTAGGAATTCAGGATTCAGATGTGTTTCAAATTCAGTTAGTGGAATATGCTAAGAAAGAACGAAAAAGAATTCTCCTAAAAATAATAGAAGAAAATAGTTTACTTACGTATAAATATCATAATTAAGCATATGTTATATACAAATATAGTGGAGGTGCAATTATGAATATTCAAAGACATGAAAGTAATACAAATGAAATTCTTATTTCTGCTGCAGCAAGTGCTATTGAGCAAATGAAGTATGAAATTGCCCGTGAATTGGGAGTGACACTAGGACCTGATACATCATCACGTGCAAATGGCTCTGTCGGTGGAGAAATTACAAAGCGCTTGGTTCGAATGGCTGAAGAGCAATTAACAGGACAATACAGATTACACTAAGATTAAAAAATAAAAGGAAGAAGGATTCTCTAAGATAACCCCTCTTCCTTTTGTTTACACAAAATCCAAAAATAGGTTTTCGAAACTTGAAAACGACCACTCAGATTCATTTATAAGAGTATTTATTTGTTGTGACAATACAATAAGTATAGAAACTCATTAAACCCTTTAAAAGAAACCTGGAGTCTATTAAACGTTGTTTCGCCTAAAATCTTTATTTTTTATTGTTTTAAGGTGTAATTTGTAAGAATTCATCTACAAATTCTAAAATAACAGCATAAGTTAAAAGAAAAATTGGTAATAAATTCCCAAATGTAACGAAATAAAATGCGTAACTTTCTTGAGTAACATTGAGCTGAAAAACAGTGTTTCATTTAAAGGAGTTTGTAAATACGCTTAAACTACCTGAAACATTAGCGTATTAATTGAAGTATCTGACGTAAATAATTTCTTCGTATGATTAAGAAATAAATAATTTTCACACTTCACAATTAATACATTCTTTTACTAAAATTTTATAAGTTAGTAAGCAGTTAGCTTTGGCTAGCTGCTTTTTTTATATATTGTAATCGATCCTTCCTATTACGGCTTTTTGATGTTTCATATATAGATTTTAAAAACTTCGTAAGTGTTTTGTAACATTTACGAGAGACTTTTTTAACAGTTATGAGAGAGAAAAGAAAGATTCGTTATATATGATGAGATTAATCTTATTAGTAGGTGTTCTAATTGACCTAGAAACCAAGGAGGAAAAATAACAATGAAACAATTAAAGCCAGCAATTAGTGTATTAGGTAGTGTATCGATGGCACTGACTCTAGCATCTCCTGCTTTAGCAGATGTAAAACAACCGAATCCAGGAAGTA
>Ga0209463_1002178_pt1 | contig 11003 bp, 12 predicted proteins | sample AgamicMgSfrz_FD_187169 | JGI IMG/M metagenome (GOLD analysis project Ga0209463, IMG submission 187169) | Agave microbial communities from Guanajuato, Mexico - Mg.Sf.rz (SPAdes) (version 2) | ecosystem: Host-associated > Plants > Phyllosphere > Phylloplane/Leaf | place: Guanajuato, Mexico... | reverse complement strand
AAAGATAGAATGGAATAAAATTCACTTTATTGATAAATTATAACCTATTATCCAAAATGAATTCAAGATACATGATTACTTTAAATATTTGGAAAACATTTATTACCATTTATATAGAGGGACAACTGTTAAATAGGAGAATGTAACGATTTTTTTAATAAAACACTAATTCGATACGATTAGTAATGAAAGTAGTTCAAAATATTACTCCTTTTAATGTTGATAACTTAATTTGGATGGAGGGTTTTATGAGTAAAATAAGAGTGTTAATTGTCGATGATTCGGCTTTTTCGAGACAAAGTATACGAACTTTAGTTGAAACAAGTAATGAATTTGAAGTTGTGGGAATTGCTAGAAGCGGCGAAGAAGCTGTTGAAAAAGTTAATAAAATAAAACCAGATATAGTTACAATGGATGTTGAAATGCAAAAGATGAGCGGTATAGAAGCGCTAAAGAATATTATGAGAACGAGTCCTACTCCCGTTATAATGGTAAGCGATTACGTATCTCAAGGAGAAAAGTATACAGTTGAGGCTCTGCAATATGGAGCGGTGGAGTGTTTTTTAAAAGGAGATATCTTAGGAAGTAGTGCAAATCCCAAATATATAAAAATGTTTTTTGAAAAGTTAAGGCAATCTGTAGGTGCGAATTTAAGAATTGTTAAACCTATGGATATGGAACCTTTAGAGAATCCAAAATATGTGCATACATCAATTAAAAGTACTTCCAAAGCAAAGCGCCAAGACATTGAGATAGTTTTTATTGGATGTTCTACTGGAGGACCTAATGCCCTTAGAGAGGTGCTACCTAAAATACCCTCATCTTTTAACTTTCCTATTCTCGTAGCACAACATATGCCAAAGGGGTTTACTAGTTCATTAGCCAAAAGCTTTGATAAAACATGCAACTTGCCAGTTAAAGAAGTAAAACACGGCGATAAGGTTGAAGCTGGAGTTATATATATTGCTCCTTCGGGATATCAGACAACACTGAAAAAAAGAGGGAAAGAGGCGTTCTTTATTGTTGAGGAAAATAGCAAATACGGTGCACATTATGCTCCATCTGTAGATATTACGTTAGATACATTGGTGGCTGCATACCAAGATAAGCTACTAACGGTTATAATGACTGGAATGGGTCACGATGGTTTAGAAGGGTGTAAGAAGGTTAAAAGTAGCGGAGGTTTAATTCTCACTCAGACAAAAGATTCATGCGTGGTTTACGGTATGCCTAGGTCTGTAGATGAAGCTGGGCTATCTAATGAGCAAGTGGACTTATATAGTATATACAGTAGGATTTTGTCTCTAACTAATCCACAATGAAAGGTAATAGGGTTGCACTAAACGTGCGCCCTTTTTTACTGGATAAAAAGAAAGGCATGAAAATAGCGAAGAAATAATAAAAAGGTATGGGAACCCATACCTTTTTATTATTTCTTAAATTTCTTCAGCAACTCATTATACGTATTTACAATTGAGTTAAGGCTATTGTTAATATTAGCAATTTCGTCTAAGTTATTTGTTTGTTCGTCTGTTAACACAGAAATTTCTTTGTTACGAAGAGTAGAAGTAGAGATTGACTCATTAATATTCTCCATATTCGAAGAAACCTGTTCAGCTTCAGACTTAATTTCAATAATAGAAGATTGTAAGTCTTCAATTTTATTGTTAATATCTCCAGCATTTGTTGCTATCTTCTCAAAGGCAATTTTTGAATCGCTAAGTTGGTGCATACCTGTTTGAATTTCGTTAGATGAATCACTAATAAATAAAGAAGTCTCGTTTGTTTCAGCAAGGATTTCCTTAATTATTCTATCTATTTCTTTTGTTGAACTAGCGGATTTTTCAGCTAACTTACGTATTTCTTCTGCTACTACTGAGAAACCTTTTCCTGATTCACCAGCACGAGCTGCTTCTATGCTGGCGTTTAAGGAAAGTAAGTTAGTTTGTTCTGTAATGTTATCAATAATAGTAATAATATTTTCAATCTCACTAGACTTTTGAAGTAAACTATTCATTTTCAAAGTAGCATCTTCCATTTTTTTGTTTGCTACATTTATTTGAGTATATGTTTGTGTTAAAAGCTCATTTCCTTTTTCGGATTCATGTTTATTTAAATTTGATGACTCTTGAATAGTGCTTGCTAAAGAATTGATGGATAAAATAGAATCTTTTAAGGTCTTAGTAGACTCTTCTGTTTTTCCTGAATATTGAAGCTGATTATTTGATAATAGTAAAAGTTCATTAGCAATTTCATTAATTCTCTCAGACAGTTCTTTTGAAGAATGCACTTTAGCAGAAGAAGCATTAGAAACGTTTTCTAATGTTACTGAGTTTTCTTCAATATTTTGAATAACCGACTTAAGGTTAGCTACAAGATTTTGAAACGTATTAGACAAATCGCCAATTTCATCTTTATTCTCTGATTCTAATTGAACCGTTAAGTCACCATCTTTTACTTTGTCCACACCCTTATTTAAATTAATTATTGGTTTAGTTAGCACTTTTGTAAAGATGAAAGTAAGTACAAAACCTATTAATAAGGAGATTACACAAGCGATAATAATAAACATTCTTTGTTTGTCCATTAAAGAGAAGATTTCTTGAGCATCAATATCCGCTCCAATTACAGTAACAATGTTACCGTCTTTGTCTAAAACAGGTACATAAGCTGTAGCAATGGCACCATATTCTTCTGATTCAGAAAACTCTACATTACTAGGTAGCTTTCGTTTGAAAACCTCTCCCATAGCTGGGAACGTATCATTAGATTCTTCGTCTCCATAATGTGAAAAATCTTCTGCGGAAGGGTCACTTCCATCTACCATGTAGTAATAAACATCCTTATCGCCGGAAGATTTTTTTCCTAAAGTATAAAGATAGGTAAGTTTATTAAATTCCTTAATTTCTTGTAGTCGATGCTGCAACTCTTTGTAATAAGGCTGGTTAGCAGGATTAGATGTAGCATCAATTTTTTTAAGTTTGTCTATATCAATAACATCCTTAGTGTTTTCAGCTATAGCCATTATTTGTGATACTTTTGTTTCTTTAACAGAGCGAATTGTAGTTATGTAACTAATGCTTGTTAAAGTTAGTGTAATAATTAAAAGAATTAAAGAAAAGAAAATTAACATTTTTCCTCTCAATGTTTTTAGCATTTATTCACCTACTTTTTAAAAAACAGTGTCAGTTAATTCTGTTGTAAATAACCGGATAGTATTATAAAATTTTTCTCTATTTTGTAAAGGAAATTTGTAGAGATATTATTAGGTGTGTATAGTAGAGCAGTTTAATGAATAATTGGGATTTTTCACCTATTTTTCAATATGGGTTTATAATATTCTAAAAAAGATTTTAAAGGAGATTTTAATTATGAATCAAAAAGGAATTCAACAATTTTTAAGTACAGTGTCAGTAGGGGACGAAATTAGCCTGAGTACTAGAGAATTCAACTACGAAGGTAAGGTTGTTTCATTACACGAGAGTTACTTAGTTATTGAAGAATATGAGATGGCTATTAAAAATACTTTAAATCATCCAGTTGATTATAAAGATATTTATTGGCACTCTGCCGAATCTCAAACAGTATAATCTAAGCAGCACCTTTTACTTTCTAGAAGGTGCTTTTTTCATGCAACACAGTAACTTGGAAACTAAACTAAAAAAGGATAACAAGAAAAATCTTGTTATCCTGAATAGTTTTATTGTGTATATTAAAGGTTTGCTTCTGCTTTAATCGCTTGTTCTAACTTCAATACAGCATCTTCAAACTTATCTTCCGAATCAACAATAGCAAATTTAAACATATTATCTTTCTGATAGTGCATTAAGATTAAATAATGAGAGTGAATTTTTATAATTTTATCACTAACCGCATATCGTCTAGATATTGAATAATAAGGTGAGTTAAATGTATTGTCATTTCTATATTGAATATCCACACGCAACTTAGCCAATTCGTCATCAATTTCCTTAAAAGAATATCCAAGTTCTTTGAACGCAATCATAACCTCTTCAGCTTCGTTTTTCTTCTTTATAAAATGGTAAAAAAGCTTTTCTAATTGAAATGTCGGTGGGTGAAACAAATTATGAAATGCCATTTGTTCCGGCAGAGTATTTGTAAATGATTTTAAAACCTCTCCCAAGTTATCAATTGTAAAAGGTAGTTTTTCGAAGTTTAGGCTTACATTTTCCATTAAGTTATATGCTTCTTTGAGATATAAGGTATCATTTTCATATGTTAATGACCAATAACCCTTGTATCCTCGCCAATTGATATAATAAACCAAGAATGAATCGTTAAATCCCTCAGCATCTTTTGCTCCTAATATAGGTATGTGTTGTGACCAGTCAAATGAAAGATTTCCATCTTCAACAAAGTGGTTCAGGGCATTTTTTACTTCATTTATTAAAGTGCTTATGTTTCGGTTTAAAATGGTTGTTGCATATGTGTAAATACCTTTTGAGGTTGGCTCAAATCCAATTAAACATAAAATGTTTTTTAACATTTCAACTTTTATGCTGTTTGAAATATTCTCAGTTGCTTCCTTAAAATTAAACGTAACATAACTTATCTTTTCTAAATAAGCGTACTGAACAAAATAGTCTAGAATATGAGATAACAAATAAGGGTTTAAGTCACGTATCTCTAGTATTCTTATTCCTATATTCTTGGGCGCATCGTCCTCATTGTATACTACAGTAAATACATCCGGGCTATATTGTGCATCTTCAACACATTTGATAATTGGTTTATTACGCGAAAAGGTAATCTTAAATCCATCTTCTTTTGCATACTCCCTATATAGTGTTTTTAGTGCGCCAACTGTTAATTTCTTTTGAGTTTTCATAAATTTCTCCTTACATTTTTAAAATATTTTATCATTAATTTAAAATAATAGGAAATTTTCGAGCGACTTACACCCCTTATATATATGAAAGGTTAAATTAAATAAAATTATAGTCGTGGAGGAATGGTTATGAAAAAATTATATAAAAGTGTATTTAAAGTAGATGGTGTGAAAAAAGTGAAAAAGATGCTTGGAGAAAATGAGAGTGAAATTAAGAATTTAATAACAAAATTTAACGAAAACAAAAAAGTATCCAATTTAGAAATTAAAGAAATTAATATTGCAGAACGCTTAGACTACCTTAGTAACCACAATGGAGAAATTAGAGAACGAATTTTACGGAGACAAAAAGCAACGGTTGAACAACAACTTTCCTTAGTAAAATACAAATACTTTTTAACAAAAATAGAACAAAATCAGGACTTGAAGGTATTTAAAGTAGCAATTGGATATTGTCAAGAAACATTAATGGTAAGAGGGACAGAAGAGGCTGTTAAAATCTTTTTTATGAAAAATCCTCATTTAACAGATGAAGTTACAAATATTCATATTAAAGAATTAGTAGTGAATGAACAAATAAAAACAATAAGAAACATGTTGAAAAAGATAGAACAAAAAAATGAAAATGATTTAACACTATTGCTTCAAAATCAAATAAAAGAAGTAGAGTTATTAAAATTTAAGACAGAGATAGAAGATAGTATTATAGAACAAAGTTAATTAGAATATACAAAAGTCACCACTAATATTAGTAGGTGACTTTTTGTCTTTATTGTTCATATTCTTCAACTTCTGACAACAAGAATATAAGCTTTTTTTCGTCAAAATAATATTGCTTGTCACTTGATAATGTATTATAGATGGACTTCATTATTTCAATGAAATCAGGTGAAGGGTCATGTTCTTCATCGTCTAGAAATGTTTTAAAGTCTTTTAAATTCATTTTTGATATAAGGTAAGCTAATGAGTCAGCATCCTTAAAATTTGCAACATACCAACTAGCAGCACTTCTATTTTCATCACAGCGCATAGACATATCAGCTCCGCTATTTATAAGTAATTTTGTGATTTGTAAGTGGTCTCCCTTTTTTCCGTAGTTAACGTGAAGAGGAGTTCTGGAAGAAATATTACTTATATTAGGGTTAGCGCCATGTTCTAGTAAAAGTTTTACCATCCCAAGATATCCCATTTCTGATGCTATGAAAAGAGGGGTCTCTTCTTCACATTTTGATTGTTCATTTAGAAATGAACTGGAACGTTCTAAGAGAAGTTCTGCTATCTTTATATCATTAGTGATAGCTGCATAATGCAATGGTGTAAAACTAAATTTTGTATTTTTAACCTTAATATCAATGCAGGTGTAATTTAAAAGGTAAGTAGCAATATTATTAAATCCGCACTCTAATGCTTGGTGAAGTGGACCTAAAATACTACTATTGCTAAAATTCGCGTTAATGTAGGGGATAAGAGAAGGGTGTTTGCCTAATAGTGCGTGAACTTCTCCTAAATCTCCTTTCTTAATAATATGATTTAAATTCAACCATAATTTCTTTAATTGAATATTCTCCATAAAACATCCGCCTTTTCTTATATTTTAAAAGAAAATAATTATATTGGTGAAAAAAGAGGTAATAACAAACAGATTAGATGTGAAAATTGCTATAGTAAGAGGTAGGATTATAAATACATTGTAAGTGATTAATAAGGATGATTATTATGAATAAGTATTTTGTAATAGGTGATGTTCATGGCTGTTACGAAAAGCTACTGTTGCTTTTAAAGTCGTGGAATCCAAAAGAAGAAAAACTAATTTTTTTAGGAGATTTAATTGACCGTGGAACAGGCAGTCTGGAAGTTGTCCAATTGGCTATGAAGTTGGTTAAGGAATATGGTGCAGTTGTGATACGTGGAAATCATGAAGAATTATTTGTTAACTGGTTACTTTATCCTGAAACAGAAACAGAAGTATACTTAGCTCAAGGTGGAGATAAAACTGCGTCATCCTTTACTGGTATTAAAAATATTTATCAGTATTCTTCTGAGTATTTAACTAGACACATACTAGAGAACCTTATAGAAGAAGCAGCATTTTTAGAAGATTTACCATTCTATTATTATGATGACATTTATATTTTTGTACATGCTGGGATTGATACAGATAAAACCGATTGGAAAAAAACAAATGAACATGATTTTTGCTGGATACGAGAAAGGTTTTATTTAAGACCTAATGAAACAAATCATATAGTCATTTTTGGTCATACACCTACCAGAAAGATAAATGTAGATATAAGCCACGATGTATGGGTTTCGCCGTGTAAAACTAAAATTGGGATTGATGGAGAGGCTTGGGCTGGTGGAAAGCTTCATGCACTTCGTATACATGGTAAAGATATAAAGATAATATCAGCTTAGACGAGAAAAAAGCTGAATAATGATAATTAGGATTTAAATAAGTGAAAGGAAGTAAGAAAATGAATGATATAAAAACACTAGCAAAATGGATAGATAAATGTAAAAAAATTACATTTATAACTGGGGCTGGTTTTTCTGTTCCGAGTAATATTCCTGATTTTAAGGGAACAGAAGGACGTTGGAAGGAAGAAAGTAAAAAAGATGGAAAAAAAGTTATAAGTAGAGAGACATATATTTCTGAAGGATTTTACAACGCTTCACCAAAAGAATTTTGGAGGAAGTATAAAGAAATATTTAATATTAAACTAGCCGGAAACTATGAGCCAAATGAAGCACATGAATTTATAACTGAATTAAGTAAAAATGGTAAAGAGGTACACGTATTAACACAAAATGTAGATGGACTACATACTAAAGCATTAAATCCAAATGTAATTGAAATACATGGAACTTTAAATATTGCGTACTGTCCCAAATGCAAAAGAGTTTATGATTTGGAATATATCTTAAAAGATGAAGTTCCTAGATGTAATAGAGAGGCTAGCAAGGGTCTTTGTAATTTTATATTAAAACCCGATGTTGTGCTGTATGGTGGAGCAATTAGAGGATTTAATGAAGCAGAAAAAATTCTTGATGAAACTGAATTATTAATTGTTGCTGGTACTTCTCTTGAAGTAGGTCCTGTAAATACACTGCCAAGATATTTTAGATATGTCATGAATGATTGGGAAGTAAATGAACCTAAAATGGCTGTTATCAGTTTAGAGCCTACCCAGAAAGACAACCTTTTTCCTGTAGTCATTCATAGAGACATTGTAGAAACAGTTAAGCTTTTAAAAGAAGAAATGAAACAACTTTAAAAAGACCGCTATTGATGCCTTAGTTAACTTAATAAGGTTCTGATAGCGGTCTTTATATTAAAATTAAATGTAAGTATTAATAAGGTTGCGTAGTTTCTCTGCTATAGCATATACACCTTCATCAATTTCCTCAAACCCAAGCGTTAAAGTAATCTTTGTCTCGTCCATTTCTAGGGCTTCAGACAAAAACGAACTAAAGCCTCTAGTCTTTCTGTCTATTTCTAAGAAGAGTTTAATTCCATACGTATCAGGTAGCGTAACTACCTGTATTTCATCTAATAATTCCTTAAATTCACCGCTTCTTGGGAAGAATTCAAACTCTTGAATTATACCAATTGAGTTTTTGTAACTTGGGATATTATCTACATGCCTTAATATAAAGCCTAAAGAATCAAGTGCTTCCAAAATAGTACGATTAGGTGGCGTAGGTGAAACTTCGATGTAATCCTTATCAGAAGGGTCAAGTGCTAATGGGATATCTATTTCTGTTTGAATCCATGCCTGTGTGTTGCCAATGGATAAAGGAGACTCATAAGGTAAAATAAAAGAAAAAGGTATAGTTTTCTCTTCTTTAGGGTTAATAGTAAATTGTGAGGAAACTAAATACCTAAAGAAAGTATACTTTAAATGAGTTCTCTTACCATCTATCTCTTTTGTAATTGTTGTGTTTATATTTAAATACACACTCTTTATGTCTTGTTCTACATTTCCACCTAAAATATATACTTCTCCCATAATCTCTTTTCCAGGGGTAACTATGTGATTATCTAATCGTGCATATACTTTTGCAGCACCAATACCTATACTTGCTTTCATTTTTTCAAAAAATGACATTAAAATACCTCCGTCTAATAGTAAAACTGTAAATAAAATAACCTAAAATAATAATTTGTAAATAGTTTCTCACTTCTTTAATTGCGCTTTTTAATTGTTATTTATAAAAATTTCCCACAGATTAATATTTGTGATATTAAGTCTTTCAAACGGAGGTGTAATATTAAATGAAATGGATTAAAGTTTCAAATTATAAAGATTTAAGTGAAGAAGCGGCTAAAATAATGAAAGAGAGGATAAATAATAAGCCTAATTTGACAATTGGATTAGCTACAGGAAGTACACCTGAGGGTCTTTATAAAGAGCTGATAAAGGCATACAAACAAGGAGAACTATCTTTTAGTGAAGTAACTAGCTATAATTTAGATGAATATATAGGGTTAGATATAAATAGCCCGCAAAGTTACTATCAATTTATGTTTCAAAAGTTATTTAATAATGTCGATATTCAGAAAGAAAAAATACATATTCCTAATGGAAATACTAAAGATTTGCAAGTTGAATGTGTTCAATACGAAGAGCTAATAAAGAATAGCGGTGGTATTGATATTCAGGTATTGGGCATAGGAAACAATGGTCATATTGCGTTTAATGAGCCAGGTACTTCCTTTGACGCTAAGACGCATGTTGTTGAACTAGATGAATCAACTATTGCCGCTAATGCCCGCTTTTTTAATAACAAAGACGAAGTTCCTGTACAAGCTATTACAATGGGAATAGGGACTATTATGAAGAGTAAAGAGATTTTATTATTAATAAGTGGAAAAGGAAAGCAAGAAGCTATAGAAAAGCTAAAATCAGGTGTTGTAACGGAAGACTTTCCTGCATCTATTTTGCACAAACATCCCAATGTAACTGTAATTATTACTAATAATTAATAGCAAAGAAACAAAAGATTAATGTAAAAGAGTATGCATTAATCTTTTGATTTTCTTCTCGCACATTTAAAGGTGTAATTAAGAAAAAAATCGAGAATCAGAATTATATTCAAATTAATTATGATACTATGGGGATGTAAAAATGATGTGGAGGAATTAACATGGATGACATGTTTTATCAAGAAATAGCGCAAGAAGAGAGCTTTAAGTACGTAAATCACTACTTTGCTATCTTTAAAAGTAAAGTTAAACAACAAAATATAGACTTTAATTCGCATTACGACTATGATTGTAATTTTAATATGCCGTTCTTTGAAAAAATTGTTTTCGGTAATGATTATTTTCTGAATTTGTTTGCTGAAAACCAGCAGCAACTTATTAAGCAGGGAATAGCGGATATGAAAGAAGTTTTTGAGAAGAATGAACAATATAAAGAATCGGTAGTTGAAAAGTTCAAACAGGATTTTAAAGAAGAGTTTGCTAGAGAATATATCAGCAAAATTGATGATATTCTCCGAAAGCACAAAGAAGAACTTAAATATGCAATTGATGATGAGAAAGTTTATAAGGACAAAGATGCTTACAAGAAAGAAGCATTGTTACTTGGTGAGGAATTCTCCGAAGAGGAAAGATTAGACTACCTACAAGATGCGCTGGAGAGAAAAGAAATCTATAGTGAAAAGGTACGGCTGTATGAAAGCGCCAAGGATTCAGTAGCAGCAACTATTTCACAAGCTATATTTGCATGAAGTGCAAAGGGATTAAGGAGAAAATAAATGAAAACAAACTCATTGTTTAGTCTTAAAGAAGTATTCAATTTAGGGATTTTTATCTTTATCAGTATTTACTGGTTTATTGACGCAATTTTACTATTTTTCATGAAGCCAAGTCCTATTTATTTTTTAATTGAGATAATTGCTACTGCACTAATAGGTACTATCTTATTAAAAATTAAAGGCGACAGTATAAATAAGAAAATAAGCATTCGGAGAGGAATCTATATTGCAACAATAATGATGCTACTTAACTTTGGGGCAACTTTTGTTAGTGAAATATGGTTTTAAATAAAAAAGTAAATCTCTATAAGGGATTTTAACTTTCATTAAAAATGTAATGAAATAAAAGGGTTGAGTATGAAAAGGTCAATGGATATACTCTGATATTCAG
>Ga0209463_1002177_pt1 | contig 11004 bp, 15 predicted proteins | sample AgamicMgSfrz_FD_187169 | JGI IMG/M metagenome (GOLD analysis project Ga0209463, IMG submission 187169) | Agave microbial communities from Guanajuato, Mexico - Mg.Sf.rz (SPAdes) (version 2) | ecosystem: Host-associated > Plants > Phyllosphere > Phylloplane/Leaf | place: Guanajuato, Mexico... | reverse complement strand
GGATACAGCTCATAAACTATTTGAGCAATATGGTGTAGAACAGGTAAGCATGAATCAAATTGCTACAGAAGCACAAATTGGTCCAGGAACCCTTTATCGCCGTTATCGAAACAAAGGTGAGTTATGTCTAGATTTGATTAAAGACAGTATTGATCTATTTTTCGATGATATTGAAGCATACTTGCAAGAAAGTGAAACCGTTCCGGCTGAACAAAAATTGAAAGAAGTCATAAGCTCTTTTATTTGTTTCAGAGAAAAAAAAGCACAACTGCTTACAGGAGTCGAGGAAACGAAGTCAATTAAATCCCGAGCTCAAAGCCCTTTATATATTGAATTACATCAAATATTGGTTCAGCTATTTGACGAAATGAGAGGAAGAGAGCAAAAACCTTATTTACACAGTGCCTTTAAAGCCGATATGATGCTAATGGCTTTAAGCAGCGATTCGTATTTTTTTCAAAAAAACGTTCGGGGTTATTCACCTGAGGAAATATTAAACCTTCTCTGTTCAACTTTTATTTCTGATTAATCACAAAAAAATCCCCTAAACTTAATGGGAGTCGATAGAGAATTTAAGGGATAGAGTGCTATCCCTTCTTTACGCTTATTGACGTTAATTTGACTTTATTTATTTCTCATTAGGATCTGAAAACATCATTATTCCAGCTTTATTAATCAGGGTTACATGTTATTTTTCCATATCTCAATGCATCATAGATAGCACGTCCATCGCTTGAATTTGTTTCTGTATATTTGATCGGCAGTAGCGAGAAGACAATATAATAAACAGAAAAATAGACAAACTGGTAAGAAAAGAGACTTGCTGAAAGGATGTCATCCATAACTAAACCATTTATAAGGAAAATAGAAGCTAAATTGGCAATGGCACCTCCAGCATAGACACAAGCATGGGTAAATCGGTTGTCATATTTTAGTTTTTCATATACACAAAAAGAATCCAAAAAGTAAACTGATTTTATTTTAACTTTCTTCCATTTGAAAATTGTTTTTCCTTTTCCAATGGTAAAATCCACTCTTCCTCCGAAAAAGATTGCCATGATAGAATGACCTAATTGGTGAACAAGAGATACAAGTGGTAGTACAAGTAAGAAAGAAAACAAGAACTTAGGCATATCACTGAATCCAAACACACTTCCATCTCCTTTATTATGAAATGATTTACTAAATGGTTAGCTTATCAAGGTAGATAAAGTCTATTTGATAGTGGACAGGTATGCCCCAACAGGGGATCTGCCTTTTTTAATCATATGTACACCCCTTCGTTTGGCACTTCGAAAGGACTTTAATCAACGTATAGGACCAATTGATTTTTACTAAAGCAGTAGTTAAAGTGATTAATACCCTTTGAGCCTTGCCTATGAATAATAATACCTTAAACATTCTTCATAACAATAAACGACCCTATGTATCGTAACCAAAGTTACTAAGGTCGCTTATGTTATATTCTGATTTATTATTTTTTTATCTTTTTCTTTGTAATGAAATATCTGGTTTCTCATTAAGTTTCTGACAGAACTTCGCTATCATGATTAATTTGATCGAACAAATAAGTAAGGTAAGATTCTAATTCAAATTGATTATTTTCAACAAAATCATCTAACACAGGCTTACTTTCTTTTCCCATTTTTAATCACTCCAACTTAATTTTTTCGGTTTATTTTGCATGATGACCATGATTGTTTTTTTGTCCCATTTTTCTTAGAACAAAGCTTACAATTAACACCAGAATGATTGCTCCAATGATGGCTGGAATGATAGCAAAACCACCAACGACTGGTCCCCAACTTCCCAAGATCAGACCACCTAACCAAGAACCAATAAAACCAGCGATAATATTACCGATAATGCCTCCAGGAACGTCACGCCCTGTAATTAAACTGGCAAGCCAACCGATAATTCCACCTACAATTAGCATCCATAGAATTTCCATAAATCACTCTCTCCTTTTGAAATAGTTATCTGAAATAGTTAGTTGACTTTACCCCCGACTAAAACTCATTAACCCTGTTATTTTTTTCCTTAATAAAGTTTTTCTCCTGATGTACCAAAATCGTATAGCTTTGCTTGCAATCTATTTTTGTTCATTTGGACAACATCAAATGTCTCGTCCATTTCATAAGAAGAATAAGCTATTAGGTCAATCCCAAGTATAAAAAAAGAGCACATATTCCATTACCATCTAAGGATCACCTTCTGCGGTATCGTTTCTTTTTTATTTCTGAGAGTAGACAAACAAGCTTACTGAAGTAGCGACATAGTATCTAAGAAATTACTACTCCATTCATGAATCAGTATCTATTCCTTTAATGTTACCGCTTATCTTTGCGCCAAAACCCTTATTCTTTACTCATTTCTTAATCCTAGATTATAATAAAATCAGTTATATTCAGATTATTTCAACTATTATAAACCTTAATTTAAGCAGGAAGGATGATTAATATGAAGAAAAGAACACTTGGAAAATCCGATTTAGAGGTTTCATCTCTTGGTTTAGGCTGTATGGGCATGTCTGATTTTTACAGCGGACGAAATGATGACCAATCAGTAAAAACCATTCATCGTGCCATCGAACTGGGTATCAATTTTCTTGATACAGCAGATATGTATGGCGTTGGCCAAAATGAAAAATTAGTTGGTCAAGCTATTAAAGATCGACGTGATCAAGTTATTATTGCTACAAAGTTTGGGAATGTAAGAGGGGAAGATGGATCATTTTTAGGAGTTAATGGCCATCCAGACTATGTAAAACAAGCTTGTGATGCAAGTCTATCCCGCTTAGGAGTAGATTATATTGATCTTTATTATCAGCATAGAGTAGATCCTAATGTTCCAATTGAAGAAACAATTGGTGCGATGTCTGAATTAGTTCAAGAGGGAAAAGTACGCTACCTTGGCATGTCTGAGGCAGCTCCTCAAACGATCCGCCGTGCTTATACAGTACATGAAATAACAGCTATTCAGACGGAATATTCACTATGGAGCCGAGATGTCGAAGACGAAATTTTACCTGTTATCCGTGAGCTTGGAATTGGATTTGTAGCCTACAGTCCTTTAGGAAGAGGCTTTTTAACAGGGCAAATTCAAACATTTGAAGACTTGGCAGAAGATGATTATCGCCGCTTTTCTCCTCGCTTTCAAGGAGAAAACTTTACAAAAAATTTAGATCTTGTGAATCAAATTAGAGAATTAGCAAGAGAAAAAGACTGTCAGCCTTCACAGCTGGCACTTGCTTGGATTCTGTCTCAAGGAGATGATATTGTTCCGATTCCAGGAACAAAACGAATTCAATATCTAGAAGAAAATATTGGAGCACTTAAAATTCAATTATCCAAAGAAGAGCTTTATCGTATTAATGAAGTAGCCCCAAAAGGTGTGGCAGCAGGAGAACGTTATCCGGATATGAGCAGTGTTAATTTGTAAGGTTCTGGTGCAAAATCATTCACTAGAAACATAGAGATCCTGTTCCCTTTAAGTTACTAGCTTATGAAACTAATCCAAACAGTTGATGGATGAATTTTTTAATTTTTCGGACAGACGTCACCTTATGCTAGGCCCAGGTCGTTATAGAGTGAAAAGAGAAGAGCTCCCCTTCTCTTTTTTTATTCAATCGTGTTTTCCCTCTTTTTAAAACTTGAGGCATATGATTCACCAAGCGCCCATTGACCCTACTTGCATTCTGCTTTAGTCGTTAGGACATCCTTCAATTTATCGTCCATTTTATAAAAAAAATAGGCCACTAGGAAAACTCCCAGCATACAAAAACCCAGTACTTCTTACATAGTCATCTATTCCTTACCTACTGCGGCAAGGGTTCTTTTTTATTTTTTGACTGGACAGGCAAGCTTACTGAAGTAGCTACATAGTATCTAAATAATTATTACTGCGTTACCTAATCAGTAACTAATTTAGTAACGTTACTGCGTTAATACAAGCTGTATGCACTTAGTGACGCCCTTGTTGAAATCTGTAAGGGAGCTGAGCCGAAGAGGCGAAGGGGGCGACCGGATGTGTTGAGCTGAAATAATTGAGACATGAAAAGTGAAAAAATAAAAAGAATGAAAGTAGGTACCAACATGAGAAAAACAAAATGGTTTGACTTTCGAAGCTTCTTTTATAACCCTTCTTCAACTTCCTCAATGAAACCTCGTCCTTTTAAAGCTTATTCGTTTGTTCCTTTTAGTCCATTTGCCATGCTTGACCCCACTATTCTGGCCCTAGGTGGTATTGTCTTAGGAATTGCTATCATCGAACGAATATTAGAACGGTGGGGTGTGATTGATCTTGTTAATCAGTTCGCAAAGGTAATGCGCTTTATCTTGCCTGTCACCTTTTATGGAGCCTTATTTTACTTCTTTGCGACGTTTATGTTTTGAGGAGGGGTTTAGATGTTTGAGAAACTAAAATTGCGTGGAAAGCTTATTAAAGCATTTCGTACAGCAGAGATTTATCGAGTCATAAAGCGTGGAGATCGTACCTCCTATCAATTTCCGAAGATCCATCGGATCGATCATCACAACACCTACACTCGATATGCTTTTTCCTTACTGAATGGTATTGATCCTGAACTCTTAACGAAAAAAAGATGGGCCTTACGACAGGTATTAGGCAGCAATATTGAAGTGAATGGCAGCTTAAAGAACTTTAGTATTACGGTTCATCACAAAAGCCTACCTAAGATGCTCAATTATAATTATGAAGTCATTCATCCTCATATTGAAAAAATGGAGCTTCCGGTATGCATTGGCCAAGATATCTATGGAAACCCCGTTTTATGGGATTTTGCCGACTTAGAAACCTTATTAATATCTGGCGAAATTGGAGCCGGAAAAAGCAGTCTCATGCGTGTGATCCTCACCACATGGGTGAAATATACATCGCCTGACGATTTACGTTTGGTCTTAGTGGATCTCAAACGAGCTGATTTAGGACTGTTTCATGGGATTGAGCATGTGGATGCGCTTTGCTTTGAAGCCAAGGATATGAGAAAACCTTTTGCTTTATTACGAGCTGAAATGTACCGAAGAGGTGATTTATTGTTAGAGCATGGCGTGACACATATCAGCAGGCTACCTTTTAAGCTTCCTCGTATCGTTGTGGTAATCGATGAAATGTCCATCGTAAAGAGAGAAACCGATCTCGTAGAGATGATTCAACAGTTTGCCAGCCAAGGTCGTGCGCTAGGTGTCCATACCATCATTGCCATGCAGCGTCCCGATGCCGATTTGTTGAATTCAGCACTCAAAGCAAACTTACGAGTTCGGATCTCTGGAAGGCAAGCCGATACCACGAATGCAAAGGTGGCAGGTGTATCTGGGGCAGAAGAAATCGATGCCGCAGCTAGGGGACGCATGAAAATTAAAATTGATGAGGTCAAAGAGTTTCAAGCCTATTTTTTAGATGAAGAAGCTTGTAAGGAAATACTTTCACCTTATAAAACGCTCGTGAAAGATCCTGAACCAGAATTAGAAGTGGTATCACAGTCCATCTTTGGGTTATTAGAGAAGGAGGAGCAGCGATGAGTTTCCGTTTATCACAACGTGATAAAGACATCATAGCGTTTATTAACCAGTTTAGAGCCGTAGATCGAGACTCATTAGTTGACCTCTTCTTTAAACAGCTCAAATCGCCCGTAAATGCTTGTAATAACGTCATGGTACGTTTATATCGATTAGGACTCATTGAACGTACACAACAGTATTCTCCTACCGTCTATTTGCCCGTGGATGCAAAGATCAAAAAGAACTCTCAAAAAATATTACATTTTCTTTCTATCTTGGATGTCTATAAACAAATGTGTACGTATAGTATGCCTAAGAATGTCATTGTGGAAGATAAGCCTACCGGACGAAAAGGAGGAATTGAACCGGATCTGTTTTGTATTTTTAAAGGATCTCCTTTTTGGATTGAAATTCAACGCAATCAGTATTCGGAGCAGAAAATGCAAGCGAAGATCAATCTCTATGAGGAGTTTTTCTTTTCCGAGGAATGGAAATCCTTGCACTGGCAACCAGAAGAACGGGCACCTATCTTCCCTTCTGTCATTTTGATTACACCTGTTCGTTATGCTGTTAATTCTGACCATATCCGCATTATACAAGTAGCCAGTATTCATGAACTTATGGAGAAATACAAGAGTTCAGCAAATTCTCAAAAAGAAGCAAGAACAAAAACAGCTCATTCTTCTGGTGAGATTAGAATTAACTTAACATAAGCTATTCTAGGGTATATAAAATTTTTAATTCAGTTATTATTAAGGATACGGTAAAATATTACAAAAGATAGGTTTTACGGAGGATACTTATTTTGTTAATCATAATTAGAAATTCTTTAATAATAGCTGTTTGTCTTTATTTAGCAAGTGTTTTTCTCCCTGAAGTAATGAATGTAAATGAGACTGTCGCAAAATATTTATTTGTAATACCAGTTGGCATTTGGGGTATTAAATCAAAAAATAAATGGTGGATTAATCTTATTTCTTTTCTTTTAGCTCTTATTATTCTAATTTTTTCTCTGGATTTATTACCCGAAAGCATGCTGTAAAAGATAAAAGTAAAAAGCTATCTCGTAGAATGAGATAGCTTTTTATTAGGACTGCTAATTATAAAGTACCAAAATATAACCGCAAGTAAACAATAGCACATTTTTGCCATAAGGACTAATTGCTAGGTAAACTATCATATGTATAAAAGGTAGCCTTTTTATACATCTTTCCTTTACGCACACCTGTAGAGATCACCGTTATATCAAGGTTGTATAAAAAGCTGCATATCCGATTAAAGGCACCCACGAGAGAACCCTTTTCCTGTAAGGGTTCTTTTGCTTCCTTGATTCCTTGAAGAGACATTATGTCAAATATAAAAATAAGAAGTATTAATATTTACATATTTATAAAACACTCTTTAACTATTTTTATTCTTCGTGTATCCTTTAATTAGTATATTTAAGGAAGGATGTGAAATACATGGAAAAAGGTTTTCTTACACTTTCTGGTGTTTCTTTTTTAGTTGGTATTATTATTCTTTTTATATCAAAAGTAGTCACTGCTAACTTAGAGTTGGTACATAACGTAGGCATAGATACTATAGGAGATTATAACTTTAGCTATTATGCTGTAGCTTCTTTTGTAATAGGCATTATATTTTTAATCCTTAATTTTCTTCCTTTTTTTACAAAAAAGTGAAAAAACTATATAAATTTCTCCTAAAAAAAGTTAAAATTGTTATATAATACAATAAAAGGGGAATTTTAATGAAATCAATTAGAGTTATTTTGTCGTTATCTGTTATTCTATTTACTTTTTCATCATTTAATTCTAATGCTAAGGCTGCGGAAGCAAATAATATCGGTGATGATAATATTTTTTACTCATCTGAATTTGGTGCCTATGTTAACGCTTATAAGATAACAGACGATGGATTACAAGAATTAACTAAAGAAGAAAATGAAGAATTAACTAAAGGAAAAAATTTAGATTCTAATTTAGCTAATGTAGAAACAATAAATCCAAAGAAATCAAACGATATTACTATTATGGACTCTTATAGGGAAACTAAAAAGTTTGTACCTACCAAATCAACAAGGTATGTTGGAGATCCGATTAAAGTAACTCAAGATATTGGATGTACTGTTTCAAAAGGATGTTCTATTGGTTATGGTGTAACATATACAACGAGTGTCACTGTTTCCTACACAGCAAATTCTAATTCGGATAAAGGGCTTATTAAATCTGCATTAGGTATTACTTACTCAAAAGCTAAAGCGTCAACAAGTTCATTTACTTATAATCTTAAAAAAGGACAAAAAGGTTATGTAGCTTTTAAACCTTATAAGATTAAGAAAGATGGATATTTTAAAGTTTGTGGGAATCAAGGTGTAGGTTGCAGAAAAACTAGTGAAACTGGTTATGCACGTGTACCTGTCAAACTAAAAGATGGTAAAGCTGATGGTTTATTTTATTTTGTATTAAAATAATTTTTTAAAAAGCCTTTGAAATCTAAAGATTTCAAAGGCTTTTATTATGATTCAAAACCATAACTGTAAGACATTAGGGAAAGAAAGTAATGTTTTCCAGTCTCTCTTGATAATATTAATCATTTGGACTTTATTTAAACTTAAAAATTGGTGGACAACAAAAAATAACAATTGAATTTTTTATAGAAATTAATATGATAAAGATTACCGATAACATGTTTTATGTTAACTGGAAATAAAAACATATGTATATATAGACAGTTTAGATTGAGTTTATTTTGGATAAGAATAGAGATGTCACCTTCCGAGGGTTGACTAGTGACAGGCAGGCACGAATCAATGACCTTCTATTTGTTGATATAGAGGGTCATTATGTTTAAATGATAATAAGTAAAGGCACAGTAATTGTGCCCTTTTATATGTCAAAGAAATCTTCTGCTTTTGACTTAGGATCAATAGTTTTTAAAACATTCATTATTCTTTTTATAGTTTGTCCAGATGGTATGTAAGTGGAATCAATGAACACCTTAGTAATTGTATTTTTATTTAATCCAGTCTGCCTGGCTAATTTACTTTGGCTATAACCTTTTTTATCTAAGAATCTTCCTAACTTACTTCTGCTTGGATTTATTCTCGGCATGAGATTACCTCCTTTTTATGCAGGATAGACATATTAACAGAATTCTATTCGTGTGAAAAAAGGTTTTTATTCATAAAAAAATAGGAAATAAAAGCGAAGGTAAAGCATAGAATAAAGCATGTAGCAAGGAATTCTATAAAATTAATATTATCGGAAATGAATTAGAATAATGTCGATATTTTTGTCATAATCATATAGCATGAATACAGTTAAGACCGCCTTATACACTAATACATAATGGGCGGTCTTTGTTGTGAATATTCCTTTGTAAGTGAAAAGTTCAATGAAAAAGAGACTGGTTTCTATACTCTAGAAACCAGTCTCTTTTATATTTGAAAACGAATAATTTCAAAAAGCGCTTATCGCTTTTTCTGCGCTTTTTAGCGCTTTGAACGTTGCTGTTATAGGAATATGGGCGCTTTTTAATCCTTCCCAAAAAGCTTCTGGAACAGTCCTTTTTTTCCTTCTGCTTGTGAAGCACTTATTTGTTGTTTCAACTCTTTAATTTCATTTAAGATGATATCTGTATGTTCATTTTTATAGTCATCTTTATTATCATCGTTAATGCTCGTTTCTATTGCCTCTTTACTAGCAGTAACTTGTAATTGCATCTTAGTGATCGCCTCAAGAAGTAGTTTATCTCGCTTTTGCATTTCTTCTAAAAATAAAGCATCTCGTTTGGCTATGAAATCACTGAATTTCCTTTCTAAATTATCAATATAATTATCTAAATCACTCTTAGATAGCGTTATAGAGTTTTCATCTTCTTCTTTTTCTGTAATAGCGCTTATCGCTTTTTCTGCGCTTTTTTCCTCAATAAGCTTTGCTGCTACGGCTTTTGTTGCGCTTTCTAGACTCTCTCTTTGAGCCAAAAGAGTCTTCAAATTCGCAAGTGCGAAAATCTCGCGCTGGTAATAAATGCGTTGTCCTTTATGATTTTTCTCAAATTCATACCCATGACTCTCAATCATAGAACTCCAGTTTCGAAGGGTTGCAGGGTTGATATCTAGGTGCATATATACTTCTTTAGCGAATACACCGTATTTGTTGTTCATATTCTTCCTCCTGAATGCATAATATCTAATCTTATTCTCTGTATATGTATAGAATCCTTTATATTATATCATAGCGCTATTTATGCGCTATTTAGTTTAACTTGTGTTTAACTTACAAAAAATAGAATATTGTTCACGAATAACAAGTTCAACTATAGGTGAACTAAAGGTGAACTTGAGTTGATTTAGTAATTCATTATTTTTTAAAAAAGAAAATGCCTCTGTATAGAATAACATACAGAGGCATTTTAAGATTATTATATATTTGTAGTGTGATCTTCTTTGAATAAGAGAATCTATAAGCAGTCGGTTTTAGTTTTAAATGTATTTCTTTAAAAATTTTACTACTTTACTTTCATTTGCAATATTATGCTCCAAAGATGCTATTTTCTCTTTAAGTTCTTTTTCATTTTGTTGCTGCTTTTTTAATTGATGCTCCAACAAACAACTTATTCGCTCCTGGAAAGGAATTGTAGTGATATTCTTTAATAATTTATTTGGATTAGTTAAATCTAACTGTATCTCTCCACTATCTTCTGCTGAGTTCATTTTTATATCAAAATCATTCTTTTTATAAAATGAGATTAGTCTAGGAGTGTGATCAGAATCACGTGATGATATACAACCTGTTATTCTTAAATACCCCTTGTTAATACAATGTACAATTAAAGCTCGTATTGCGACTGATCCATAGCCTTTATTTGCGCCGCCACCTAGAGTATTAATATCAATAATGTGAGCCCTACGCTCCTCTATTACCTTAAAGTAAAGTACACATAAGTTAAGTGCATGTGAATCCTTTGAAGGTGATTGTTTTACTTATATGGTTCCACGTTTTTCTTCCCTCTTAAGATAATAAGGATATACTTTCTCCCCATATTTCGTGAAAGCTTCATTCAGGGCTTTCATAAGAAAAACTCCTTTCATGAAAAGGGATCTTACAACTTTATTAGAAAAGGTTTATAAGCTAGTTTTGTTATTCATAAACGACAGGGACTTTGTCCATTTTCACGGTTTTGGCCACAATATAACGGCGATAGCCATCTTTTAAGACCTTCGATCCTTTCTCAATCGTTAACGGCTTGTCAAGGTGCCCTGTACGCTTCACAAATTCAATGACTTCTTCTGTTTTCACAGGATTTGGACGTGTCTTTAAGAAGGCTTCAGGAACGATAATGTCATCAAAACTTACGACATCCTTTGTCCCTTTTGGCTGAATAGGTTGCTGCTTCTTTGGTTGTGCAGCCTTTTTCTCTTGAACAGGTGTTTCTTTGACTGCTGGCTGTACAGTTTTCGCTTCTTTTGCTACAGGCTCTT
>Ga0209463_1002176_pt1 | contig 11010 bp, 10 predicted proteins | sample AgamicMgSfrz_FD_187169 | JGI IMG/M metagenome (GOLD analysis project Ga0209463, IMG submission 187169) | Agave microbial communities from Guanajuato, Mexico - Mg.Sf.rz (SPAdes) (version 2) | ecosystem: Host-associated > Plants > Phyllosphere > Phylloplane/Leaf | place: Guanajuato, Mexico... | reverse complement strand
TTTCCGGTGTATCCCCGGTCCGCGTTACGGAGATCAGTCCCATCAAGGGATCTACCGAAGCATTTCGGCTGAAATGGCTGGGGAAAATCGAGGAAATGGGGAGCAAAAAGGGAAAGAAATAATGAGATACTAATCCCAGCGATAGGCACTCACCCTAAATTAAATTCCTGAATTCAAAGTTAATGCTTGAAGTTAGTGTTAAACATGCAGCAAGCCCACTCCTCCCGGAGTGGGCTTGCTTGGTGTTGATATGTGATGATATACATTAAAGTACGTTATTTTACGACATCCGAATGTTTCTTGCCCCAGCTTTTTACACCATCATCTTCGATAATGGAAATGGCTGCATCGGCGATGTCCGGATTGGTCATCAATTTCTCCTGAATACGGAACTTGATATCGTCGGCATCGGCCAGAGACAGGCCTTTGGTCAATTCAATCAGTCCTTCAACATGGTAATAACGACCTTCCTGGATAATGCGCATCATCTGGATATCGGCCACATGGGAGTCTGCCAGGATGGTCTGGGACACTTTGTCCTCGATATCCTGTGGTGCAGCGACACCGATGAGTCCAATCATATTGTCATATCCGACACGGAAGGCTACGGCAATCATCAGACAGCCGATCACGGTGGTCACAATACCATCCAATAATGCGAAGTTGGTCAACGCAATGACAACGACAGAGATCAAGGCGAGCGTTGCCCCGAGTACAGCTACCACATCTTCATAGAACACCAGACGAGTCGGCGGTGCAGCACGACCCACGTTTTTGATTGCTGCAGGAACAAGGGAGAAACCAGATGCCTTGGGCGCACGCGCTTCCACCAGGATCTCCTTCATCGCTTTGATCAGAATGGCGCCATCAATCACAATGTTCAAGATGAGCACGCCGATGTTGATCCAGAGGCCGCCTGAATGACCGACAGGATGCTGCAGCAGGTGAATTCCTTCATGGATGGTTTCGTAGGCCATAATCGTAACCACGATGACGGCAATCATACAGAAGATGTTGATGACCCGTCCAAATCCGGTCGGGAAGCGGCGTGTCGGTTTTTTCTCGGATAACACACTTCCGACAAAGACGAATCCCTGATTGATGGCATCGGCGAGCGAGTGCATGGCTGAGGCAAACATGGCCCCACTGCCACTGAATAGAAAGGCTCCTCCTTTGCACAATGCAAGTACGGCATTACCCGTCATAGCTACGGCCGAGGATGTGTTTCCCTTTTTGACGAGAGACATAAAGCTCTCAGACTTTGCTTGATCAGCCACGTTGATTGTTCCTCCTAGAAGATTTGATAGGTGTAAAATTCAAGATTCTTAGTTACATCTTGTGCATTACCACTAAATGTTATTATAACCCGCTTTACATATCCCAGCATTATGCAAAAAAGGCCATATTATAATATGGACAAAATCCATGATATTGAATAGGGGTGGCTCATAGATATTGGATTAAAACACAAAAGGCAAGCAAAAAAGGCACTCTTAGAGAGTGCCAATGGATGTGTTTATTGCGCTCAGTCATGAATATTGCTGCTTAAACTTAATCAAACTTCCAGCAGGACAAGCTTAGATTGCCGTATTGATAGGCTTTGAACAGCAGGGATGCCTTCTTGGTCCGATCACCAGCTCCCATGGCCAGCAGCAGGGGGACAAAATGTTCTGGTGTGGGTACTGCGGCACGAGCGGATGGTGCCACCTTGTCATAAGCGAAGAGGGCTTCCGTATCCCATTGGACAAGCTTGTCCTCCAGCCATTGGTCGAACTCCAAGGCCCAGGAATCCACGCCGTTACTTTCCCAGTTCAACTGACGCAAATTGTGTACTGTGCCGCCGCTGCCAATCACAAGGATATTCTGTTCGCGAAGTGCAGCAAGTGCTTGACCAACTTGGTACTGCTGTTCATTCGTCAGATACCGATTAACGGACAGTGCAATGACCGGAATATCCGCTTCCGGGTAGAGCAGGCGAAGAACAACCCAAGCACCGTGATCCAGCCCGCGAACAGAATCAGCCTCAGCGGGAATACCCGCTTCCTTAAACAGACGAAGAACATCTGCAGTGGTTTCAGCATGCCCTTGAGCCGGATATTTGATCTGATACAGTTCTGGCTGGAAGCCGCCAAAATCATAGATTGTCTCATATTGATCTGTGGAAGATACGAGTTGAGTCGTGGACTCCCAATGTGCAGAGAATAAGACGATGGCCCGCGGTTTGGGCAGCTCCTGTCCGAGTTTTTGCAGGAATTCGGTATAAACATTCTCTTCCAGTGCAAGTGAAGGCGCACCATGTGCGATAAAAAGCGATGGCATCATTATGCATTCAGTCCTTTCAAATTGCCGGCAGCGAGTTCAGCATCGCTGCGAAGCCAGAATTGGAATTGATCGTAGAGCTGGGCTGTGACGTGATGTCCGCCAGGATAAGGAACGTAAGTTACATTGCTAATGTGTTCACGGAAATAATCGGCATTGTCTTCACCCAGTTGCAGCGGAAAAATGTGATCCTGGTCTCCATGGGAGATGAATACGGATAACGCTGTTCCGGGCTCTATTGGATATTCGTCTTTTACAAATTGCGGAATATATCCGCTCATGGCTACGATTCCTTTGATGGAATCGCCCATGACCAGGGAGAGCGTCATTGCCATAATGGCACCTTGGCTGAAACCGGCGATGTAACGTCGAGCCGGGTCAATGGCATATTCAGCGGACAGGTCCTTAATCAGCTGCTGCAAACCCTGAACGGAGTTGTCAAACAGCTCACGAACAGGGTTGCCAATGCTTTTAATTTGAAAATAGGCATAACCACTCCCCTGAACAATTGGTCCGCGAACAGCCACGATAATAAAATCGGATTGCAGGGGCTCCATTAAACGAAGCATGTCCTGTTCATCCGAACCCATGCCATGGAGGGCGAAGATAACGGGATATTGCTGATCCGTATTGTAATCCGAAGGCACTCGAACTTCATAAGTAAATGATGTATTCATTGAAATCACCGCCTGAAATAAGTTTATATGATGTTAGTTCACTTATATGAAATAAATATTCCTATTTATGAACAAAATTTATCATGGATCCATTGTAGGGTCAATATTTTTTTTGTATTATGAAAATATGTTGCGTATAAGCAGTCTCGAAATGTAAGATAGCTTGCTGATGGAAATGAACCTATTATTCCCGAGGATGTGATCAGGATGCTGCAAGGGATCGTGCCAATTTTGAGAATATTTGATGAGGGCAAGGCCAAGGAGTTTTATGTCAACTATCTGGGGTTTGTCGTGGATTGGGAACATCGATTTGAAGAGGGGATGCCCTTATATATACAGATATCGCTTGATTCCATTGTTCTTCACCTGTCTGAGCATCACGGCGATTGTACTCCGGGAGCTGCGCTGCGAATAGAGACAGATGATCTGAGTGCACTGCGCGTCAGACTTAATCAGAAAGAATATAAACATTCCAGGCCGGGTATTGAGGATACGCCTTGGGGATTAAGGGAGATGACCGTGACGGATCCGTTTGGCAACCGGATTATTTATTATGAGTCTCTCAACAAGAGACAGACTGAGGATTTAGCTGGAGAAGGGTAGGGAAAGAGATGGATATCGGTTTGGCTATTCGTACGATCCGGAAGCAGAAACAGATCACGATCATGCAAATGTGCGAGGGGACGGGATTATCGAAAGGCTTTATAAGCAATGTGGAAAATAATAAAACATCCCCCTCCATCGCTACACTTGAAAGTATAGCGGATTATCTGGAGGTTCCCCTGCCTTACCTGCTGCTTACACCAGAGCAGCGGATGAATGTGGTACGCAAGAATGAGCGTGAGGAAACGACTGCGGGAGGCGGGTCGATCAAGGTACAACATCTGACGGCAAAAGGGGCAATGCGCATGTCCATTGTAGAGCTGCCGCCGGGTGCTTCCACAGGAGTCAGCAAGCATGCAGGTGAAGAGTGTCACCTTGTCCTCCAGGGTAGGATTCGCGCAGAGCAGTCCGAGGATGTAGAGGTGCTGGAGGTTGGAGATTCGTTTAGCTGGAATGCCATTGTTCCCCATAAGGTAACGAATATAGGAGATGAGACAGCGGTTGTGTTAATTGCGGTGTCCAAAGAGCTGGATCTGGACCGCTTGTGGAACAATTAAGCAGATGGCAGGTTGGTGCTGGTAAGTATGCAAAAAGACCGCCGAGAGTTTCTCGAGCGGTCTAATGAACCCTAGTTCATGGTTTACTGCGGATTGGTTGTCCAGATTCCAGCAGCCTTGACAAATACACGATCGGAGAGCTTGAGCGTTGCCAGAGCAAGCTCGGCTACATCCTCCGCTTGCATCATGCGATCTTCGTCTCCGATTTTCAATCCAGCATTGGTAGCGAGCTCTGTATTGACCGTACTTGGGGTTAATGCCGTTACACGAATGTTGGATTTGCGTACTTCCTGCATCAGGGACTCGGTCATCCCAAGCAGGGCGAATTTGGATGCGCAGTATGCCGAACCTGTGGCGAATCCACGCTCGCCTGCTGTAGACGCGATGTTGATGATACTGCCGCTGCTTTCCTTAATCATACTTGGCAGCACGGCACGTGTTACATAGTATGTACCCATAACGTTAACGTGCAGGATGCGCTCCCACTCTTCCGGCTCCATGTCGATTAAGGTGCCGAAGCTGGCAATACCTGCATTATTGATGAGGATGTCGACCGCACCAAGTTCCATCTCAATGGCAGCAACCGCTGCTTCAGCCTGTGTACGATCAGAGATGTCAGCCACAGCACTTGTGACTTTAATGCCATATTCCTGGCTCAACGATTGCTGAAGGGCCTCCAGGTCGGAGGCGGTACGTGCGATCAAGCCGAGATGTACACCTTCCTTGGCAAGTGCTCCGGCAATGGCGCGGCCAATACCTTTACCGGCGCCAGTAATGACAGCCGTTTTATTTTTAAGTTCCATGTGGGTAATTCCTCCTTATAAGTTGGACTGGCAGTTGATTATACTATATTACCCACAGTTCGGATATTTGCTTCATCACTACTTGGTGATTCGGATGCTGCCTGAGGTGGTACGGGCCTTGATAACTTCCTTGCTGATCATCGGAGATTCCGGTACATTTACATCTCCGGAAGTGGCACGAGCGTCATAGACTCCCTCAAAGTCTGGTGCGGCTTGAATGAAGATATCTCCCGATTGTCCCGATACATCCACTGGGGCGGAATGCGACTGTTCAATACGAATACTGCCAGAAGTGAAACGGATAGTTGCAGCTCCATCTAGCTGTGTGATTTTAACATCTCCTGATGTTATTTCGCTGTTCACATTGCCGGCTACCTGATCTGCAGTGAAGCTTCCAGAGGATTGATTTACTGTCATGTCACCATGAATGGATGAAGCCTGAATGTCTCCTGAAGTTAGATCCAGTTCAACATGCGGAGCCGAAATATCTTCCAAACGAACGGATCCTGAGGTATTGTTCAGTTCAAGCAGATTCGCGTTTAAACCAGTCAAAGACCAGTCACTAGATGATGAATCGAGCTTAACCTCGTTGAGTTGGTGCCCTTCGGGCAGGGCAATGGTGATTTTGGAATCCCGATCATTCCAATACAGGGTGAAAAACTGCAATTGCTCCCGTTCGGTTTGCGATAGTTTGAATGTTCCATCCTTCAAAGAGGCCTGTTCAAAGCTTTTGATTACGGCTGGGTCCCATTTCCCGTCTACCTCGATATAACCATCCGAACCCGGGCTGGCTATAAATTCAATATCTGCGCTAAAGTTAGCTTTCATGATAACATCTTGCAACTCATCACTTTTGAAATCCCATCGCTTGGAATAGGCTTCTCGCTTGTCTCCGAACTGAACTCCATAGATGGATGTTCCAAGCAAGCCTATGCCGATACATATGACCGCTAAAGCTAACCATTTTTTTGTACTCATGCGGAAACGTCTCCTCTCATCGTCCTCTTATTCCAATTAAGATATTTTAGCGTGACTGACTTAAAGGCCTTGAATACCCGCTTCGCCGCGATGAAGAACAGAATCCCCACACCAAATGCCCCGATAGCCACGAACAGCTCTGCCTTATCAAAATGATTGAGAAACAGGAAGTCCACCGCAGCTGCGACTGGGGCCACTACCAGCAAGGACAGACTGGCAATGACTAGCCATACCGACCAGAGTGTCAGCCCAAGAGGAATCCCAAGAATCAAGTTCAGAAAGATCAGGCCAGTAGCCGTAAAAAAGTTGCGAGCTGCCCGGTTGCTGTTCTTCGGCGGCCGCATTTCACCATAAGTGGGGGCGTAGAAGGGATCGGAACCCAGCGTGTTCACGTCGTAGCGGTCACCGAGTGCTTCCCGTGCAATCTCTTCCGGACGGCCCAACTCGCGGGCAATCTCCTCTTCGGGTCTGCCTTCCTGCAGTCCGAGCTCGAAGTGCTGATCATAGTCTGCGAGCAACTCTGCCCGCTCCTGAGGTTCCATCGGCCGCAGATGTATTTCCATGGCCTGCATAAATTGTTGTCTATTCATTATGGGTTCCTTCCTCAATAAGATTTGCGACATTGCGCACAAATTCATTCCATTCCGTAGTCAGTGCCTGCATGTAGTCACGACCTGTATCGGACAGCTTATAATATTTACGGGGCGGACCCTCGCTTGATTCCTGTAAATAGGTGGTGCAGTACCCGTCTTGAACAAGTCTGCGAAGCAATGGGTACAGTGCGCCTTCGGCAACTTCAATATGTTTGGAAACCGCCTGAGCCAGTTCGTAGCCATACCGATCCTGGCGGTTAATCAGCACCAGGACACATAGCTCCAGCACTCCCTTTTTGAACTGGATATTCACGTTCACACAGGTTCCTCCTTAATCCTTCTTCGATCACTAGTGTGTATTGATCAGTAGTTGTAAAATCATAATAGCATCCGGTACTGTATATTGCAAGGTAGTGATTTTAAAATAGTTCCTTGTCATGATTGTGCTCGAGAACGACACCCTATGTTGGTGTACACCACGACTGACTTCACATAAGAACAGCATACGCAAAACCCGGATAAGATGCCTCCGTCCGAAGACGGAATCCTATCCGGGTCTATAAACTGAATCTGTTCTGTTTATTCCATAGCTTCTAGCACTTTGAGATCTTTGACAGCCGGTCCTTCAATCACTTTGCCTGCAAAGTTGAAGCGGGAACCGTGGCAGGGGCAATCCCATGAGCGTTCTCCTTCATTCCATTCCACTTCGCACCCCAGATGGGTGCAGGTTGTATCGACCAAAAACAGTTTGCCGCTGGTGTCCTTGTAGGCACCGGCCCGTTTGCCGTTATGACGAACAACGGCACCTTCGTCATTGCCAATCTCTCTCACGTCCTTATGGACAATGCCCACTTTTCCGGAGATCAGCTCTTTTGCTACATTCGCGTTTTCTATAATGAAGTTTTTCACACCTGGATCTGTCTTGAATCGGGCCGGATCGAAGACAGGAGCATGCGGATTTTCACGACCGGTAATCCGATCTGCCAGGATATGTCCGGCCATCGTTCCAGTGGTCATGCCCCACTTGGCAAATCCGGTAGCGACATAGACTCGCTCATGCCTTCCGGTAATCGGTCCAATATAAGGCACCTTATCAATGGATATCAGATCCTGGGCAGACCAGCGGAACGGAATGCTGCGAATGCCGTATGTTTCCTCTGCGAAGCGCTCGAGGCGTTCATAATGACCATAGGTGCAGATTCCTTGTCCGGTTTTATGGTTTTCTCCACCGAAAAGAATCAGTTCCTTTCCGTCATGAAGGACCTTACGCAGGGATCGGGACGGTTCATCATCAGAGATATACATGCCGCCGGTGTATGGCTTCTGAGGTTCTACTGCAACGGCATAAGACCGCTCGGCGTGCAATCTAGTGAAATAAAAACCCGGATCATACACGGGGAAGTGAGAAGCCACAACCACATGTTCTGCTGTCACGGATGGACCCTCTCCATAGGTTCGCACACGAAGTGAAGCCTCTTCTTCCACGTCGGTTACCGTTGTGTGTTCGTAAATCTGGACCCCCTGCTTAACGGCTGAATCGAGCAAATGATGCAAATAGGCCAGCGGATCAAAGCGAGCTTGACCGGGCATCTTGATGCCTGCTCTGGACGGAACTGGTATCGGTAGTGGATCGACCCACTGACCTGGAATATTCAGCTTGCCGTAAGCGGTGAGCTCGATCTCCAGCTTTTTCAGGTTATCTTCGGATTGTATATACACATAGGCATCTTCCTCTGCCCACTGGCAATCGATCTGTTTTTCCTTCACCAGATTGCGCATCCAGTTGGCAGCACCTGCATTGCCTTCATAATACATTCGTGCCTGTTCTTCTCCGAAGTGGTGGAGCAGCTCATCAAATATGACACCATGCTGCGCAGATACTTTGGCTGTCGTATGTCCGGTTGTACCATCCAGAACTTTCCCGGCTTCCAGTACCACGACACGCATACCTGATTGGGCAAGCAAGTAGGCTGTCGTGATTCCTGCAATTCCTGCACCAATAATGGCTACATCTGCAGTAATGTCTTCCGTTAGCTTCGGATAGGCGTTAAATTCATGAGTAGCCCTCCAGATCGATTCCGGAACAGGGGGTAGGCCCGTCGGGGGCTGTTGATTGTTGCTCATTCGATTGTCCTCCTTGATCTTTCTTCAGGTTGAATCCATGATTCGTATCCCAGGCAAGCGCGAATGGGATGTACTCCTATCCATGATTGCCACACTCTGTCTGAATAAAACGATGCAGCAGAGACTTTACAAATCAATGTTCACATTTTCCTGGAGAGGACCCCTGTTATTTTTGCCAAACATGCATTATGATAGGGTTACCGAAACCGTTTTAGTAAATGAAAACTAACGAAGAATACAATTCGGTAAATGCTGATTTAACAATGTTTTTACCTATATAAAGCGAGTCGAGGATTCATCGAAGTACACTGTGTTCATTACATTAGATGTATTCGCTATCATTATTAAATAAACGATCTGAAGTGCAAAGGAGATTTCAACCCATGACTAATCAAACCAAATATCCATTTCAGGATACAACGCTCGAACTGGACGCAAGGGTTAAAGACCTGGTATCCCGTCTGACGGAAGATGAAAAAATCGAATCCATGCTGCAATATCAGCCAGCGGTAGAACGCCTGGGTATTGCTGCTTATAAACACGGAACAGAAGCCGCTCACGGCCTGGCGTGGCTTGGAGAAGCTACATCCTTCCCGCAGCCTGTAGGACTGGCCTGCACATGGGATGCCGAACTTATGAAGGAAATCGGTTCCGTCATTGGTGACGAGGCTCGCGTGTTCTACAAACGCAATCCGGCTGTGAACGGTCTCACCCTGTGGGCACCTACAGTAGATATGGAACGTGACCCGCGTTGGGGCCGCAATGAAGAGGCCTATGGCGAAGATCCGGAACTAACTGCTGAACTTACCACAGCGCTGGTTAAGGGAATTCAGGGAGATCATCCAAAGTATTACAAGGCTGTTGCAACGCTTAAGCACTTCCTTGCCAACAATAATGAAGTGGATCGCGGAAGCGGCTCATCCAGCATTGATCCGCGCAATATGCGTGAATATTATCTGAAGGCATTCGAAAAGCCGTTCAAGGAAGGCGGCGCGCAGTCGATGATGACCGCGTATAACTCCATTAACGGTACGCCGGCGCTGCTTCATCCTTTTGTGAACGAAATTGTCAAAGGCGAGTGGGGCATGGATGGTTTCATCGTCAGCGATGCAGGTGATGTGATGGGAATCAAGAACGATCATAAGTACTATGACTCCCATACACCGGGCACCGTGGAATCCGTAAAAGCGGGAATTGACAGCATTACGGATGATGCGGATCTGTCCAAGCAAGCGCTGCGCGAAGGGCTGGAACAAGGAACGCTGACGATGGAAGATATTGATCTGGCATTGTTTAATACATTCCGTGTACGTTTCCGTCTGGGTGAGTTCGATCCGGCTGAAGGCAATCCGTATGCGTCCATTGGCGAAGAAGCAATGATGACAGAGAAAGCGAAGGCCCTGTCGCTAAGAGCAGCAAGAGAACAGGTTGTATTGCTCAAAAACGTTAAAGGTATCCTGCCGCTGGATAAAACAAAATCAGGCAAAGTGGCTGTCATTGGTCAGCTGGGCGGCACCGTTTACCGTGACTGGTATGCTGGCACCATGCCTTACAGTGTATCTCCGCTTGAGGCGATCAGCGGCAAGGTAGGCAGCGATAAGGTTGCGTTCAAGGATGGAAATGACCGGATTACATTAACTTCCGTAGCGAATGGAAAAGCAATCGGACTGGGCGAAGGCGAGAAATCACCTCTCATTGCCTCGGGAGAAGCGGAGACGTTCACGCTGACGGATTGGGGCTTCGGAAGTCTTACTCTGCAGGCAGAAAGCAATGGCAAATATCTGACTACAGACGAAGAATCGGTAACGGCTTCAGCAGATGAAGTGTACGGCTGGTTTGTGAAGGAAGTATTCCACTTGCTTCCGCAGGAAGATGGCAGTGTTGGTCTGACAACATGGAATGGCAAAACGGTAACCGCGCCAAATGGCGGAAATGACGCATTTGCCGTGTCAGAAGAGCTGAAGTCTTTTGGCGTGACTGAGACGTTTAAGAAGGACATCGTTGTGAACGGGCTGGATGAAGCGGTAGCAGCTGCGAAAGAAGCAGAAACGGCCATTGTATTTGTCGGGAACAATCCGCTTGTGAACGGGAAAGAAGAGATTGACCGTCCAAGCCTGGATCTGGCTGAATCCCAACAACGTCTGGTTGAAGCTGTATATGCGGCCAATCCGAATACCATTGTGGTTATTGTGGGCAGTTACCCGTTCACATCCAATTGGGTTCAAGAGAACATCCCGGCTGTATTGTACACTTCCCATGCAGGACAGGAACTGGGTAATGCTGTCGCCGACGTGCTCTACGGAGATTACGCACCAGCAGGCCGTTTGAACATGACGTGGGTGCAATCCGCAGATCA
>Ga0209463_1002174_pt1 | contig 11012 bp, 12 predicted proteins | sample AgamicMgSfrz_FD_187169 | JGI IMG/M metagenome (GOLD analysis project Ga0209463, IMG submission 187169) | Agave microbial communities from Guanajuato, Mexico - Mg.Sf.rz (SPAdes) (version 2) | ecosystem: Host-associated > Plants > Phyllosphere > Phylloplane/Leaf | place: Guanajuato, Mexico... | reverse complement strand
TGTATGATTTTATGCGTTGTCCGCATAAATTTTATTTTCGTCATATAAAAAGAAGAGAACCTTCTTCGTTTGAATGGCAACAAATCGCACAAATGATTGTGAATCGAATTATTAACGAATATTACACGCTACCTGCGGGTCAACAAACGAAAATTGTACTTTTAATATTAATAGAAAAGTATTGGAAAAAAGTAAGGATTAATATGTTTGCTTCGAAGACGGAGTATTATATTGTGTTAGCAAAGCTAACGGATCACTTATTACAGTTTGTTGAAAGAGATGATAGTCAGACACCGCCGTTATTTTTATATGAAAAATTTCAAACATACATGGAAGAGTTAGGTGTCCACATGTCATTGACATTAGAAGTTGGTGAGTGGAGTACTGAGTCGTTTGTAATTAAAAAGTATGTTGTCGATGCGGATGAGGAAATGCTTGCTCTTTGCCAAAAGTTAATGACAGTATTCAGTTATAAAGCTTTCGGCATTCTTCCAGGAAAAATTGAAGTTATTAATTTAATAGAAGGAACTAAGTATGAGTACATTCCGAAACAGGAAGATATAACAGCTGGAATGGCGGATTTATCTAGAATGAAAGAAATGTTGCAACAACCTGAGCACTACACAGAGCGTCATTTTCGTTCTGAGTGTATGAGTTGTGCATTTCGTAACGAATGCCAAGGAGAAGAAGTAAAGAAAGAAGCGAGGCAGAAGAAAAATATCGTACATTAAAGGATGCAAATTTGCATCCTTTTTTGTTGTTGACATGAAAAGCTTTTCATCATTTACCGTATGTTTGTAGCCGATTAATAAAGGGAGGAATAATCAATGAAAGATGAAATGAAAGTATTTCAATGGTTAAAAGAACAAAATGCTCCTTTTGGGATTCAACTGCAAATTTTACAAGCATTTCAACTGTATAAAGTCATTGTTGAAATGGATAAAAAGTTAATGATGTATGAGGAGAGAGAGTATAGGGAGAGAATGTAATCTCATCCCTGCAATATCGTTTTTAACTGTTCTATACCTGCTATGAATTTAAGTTCATTCTTTGTTTCAAAGTTATAAATCATATTATGTAGTAAAGGGCTGAATTGATAAAAGGTAATGATGCGGTGAATGAGTAATGGATCATGGTGTGAAATAAGCGTACTGTATTGTTCATATACTGATGTAGTAAATTCATGTCCGAAATCATAAAATAGCCCTGCAAAATCAAAAGCAGGATCGCCAATTTGTGCGTCACCAAAATCAATAATACCTGAGATAGTTTTATGCTGTTTGCTAAATAAAATGTGATGATGTGTAAAGTCAGCGTGAATGATTGTATTGTGAAATGTGGATGTAGCTAGACGGGCAAAAAAATTCTTGAATAAACGATTTAAGGCTGATTTCTGGAACGAAGTAAGATTGTTAGTAACATACTGATTTAATTTAGTTTGTAGCTCTTTCCAGTAGGCAACTGTTTTTTCGATAGGGAATCCTAATGCTGTAACACTTTTTAGAGGAATACTATGTAGAGCCGCAAGAAAAGTAGCTAATTGTGTAATAATTACTTTCTGTTCTTTTTCATCTAAATTCACAACTATTTCTGTTTTTAACGGTTCACCATGAAGGAGAGTATAGTAACTACAAAGCGGAATAGTATCAGTATCCTGTTTATAGAGTAGGTGATACTTTGGAACCTTAATTTCATGTAGTGAATAAGAGAGAAGTGTGCATAATTCTTTTTCTAAAGGAATTCGCATCGCATATTCCTTTTTTCGTGGGAAACGAAACAGTAGCTCATCATTTACTATAACCGCTGCATTATCCCATCCTTCTTCATTTTGTTTATATGAATGTATGGAAAGATTAGGAAAAGCTTCTTTTATAAATTGTTTGTAAGAATCCATAATTGTTCCTCGTTTCTGAGTTAAGTTATTCTACTTTATGATATCAGAATTTTCTTTCTATATGTTAAAATATAACTATCATTATGAAGAGGGGCGGGAGTGTTATCAAGAAAAGACTATTAATCACTTCTTTATGTATCGCTTTTGGACTGTTTTGGTCATATAAAGAGGTGGTTTTTGCTAACTATAAACCGATTGATCAGTACGGATTAAATAAGGAATTAAAGAACAAAAGTATAGAAATTTTAAATCATAATGAAATGAAAAAGGTAGGAGAACATTTTGTGACAGAGCAACTAGCAGTGTTTGAGTTTAATAATAAAGAAGATGTGAAACGAAAAGGTGAAGAACTATTTTTAACTAGAGGGTATGAACGATTAATAGAAAATTATTATCCAAATCGTTTTCGGGATTTAGAGTATAAATTTACAGACGAGGATATACGGGAAGTGACGGATGAAAGTTTTCTCTATCAAGCTGCAGCGTACGTGGCGGGTACTGAAAATGGTAAGAGAAGCGAAATGAAATTGAATTATGAAATAAAAATTGTAAAGGTTAATAATATATTTAAGGTGTTAGAACAAAAACAGTATGTACAATAAAGTGAAACATGAATCAGTGCTACAAATAGCGGGATAAAAAAATCCCCCAGTTCTTTGAGGGATTCTAAAGGTTTTCATTTTGTTGCCCAAGTTCTTTTTGAGCAATGTATAAATTTCCTTGCTCGACTTGTTTCTGAGTAAGAACAGAATCACCTGCATACCCTTTTTCTGTTTTTACAGTTCTTTTTGAACGATTGGACTCTTGTTTTTTCATATAATAGATCACCTTCCATTAAAAATAAACGAAAATGATAAGCACAAGTAATACAGCAGCGAAAATGGTAATACCCATTAAAAAAGAAGTGTTTTTATATTTAGGTGGCTTATGTACATCTTGCCGGTATCCAGGTGAAATTTCAGGGGCGAATTCTTCATCGAATGATTGCTTTTTTTCTTTTTCTTTTTCGTCCATATGTATCCACCTTTCTTTTTCATTATGTTATACGTTACAAGAAAAAATATGCATAACGAAAACAGCCACTATATCATTAGCGGCTGTTTTGCGTTGTATATTTTCTCTGAACTTGAAAGAGACGGATAAGCAGGAAGGTTGCTCCAAATGCTAGACCGATAATAAGACCAATCCAATATCCTTTTGCTGCCCAATCAGTATAGGTTGCTAATATGTAGCCAAGAGGTAGACCGATTACCCAATAGGCGATCAATGTCATAATTAAGGCGACATTTACATCTTTATAACCACGTAGTGCCCCTTGTACAGGAGTTGCAATTGCATCTGAAATTTGAAATAAAATCGCAAATATAAGGAATTCTTTTGCTAAATGATGAACTTGTACATCTGTCGTATAAATCGAAGCAATTTCATCATCAAAGAAGTAAAGAAGAATTGAATACGATAGGGCAAATGCAAGTGCTAAGCCAATCCCGATAAATCCATATTGTTTTGCGTTATTATATCGTTTTGCCCCAACTTCGAATCCAACAGCGATGGTCATTGCCATTGCTAAGCTTAAAGGCGTCATATATAGCAAGGAAGCGAAGTTCATAGCGGCTTGATGGGCTGCGATTGTTGTTGTACTAAAATTGCTCATCATAAGTGTTACCGCAGCAAAAATACTCGTTTCAAAAAAGATAGCAAATCCGATAGGGACGCCAAGTTTTAAGAATTCTTTCCAACTCGAAAGAGAAGGACGATATAATTGTTTAAAGATATTGAAAGATGCGAAAGGCTCTTTCGTCCGAATAATAATAACGGTAATAATTAAAATGCACCAATAGGTTGCTGCAGAAGCAATTGCTGCTCCGACACCACCGAGTTTTGGAAAACCGAAGTTACCGAAAATTAATACATAATTTAATACTACGTTAATGGGTAATGATAGTAATGTAATGATCATCGTTGTACGAGTTTTTCCTAATGCATCAATAAATCCACGTAAAACAGTGTAAGTAAATAAAGGGATAATTCCAATTGCGATAATACTTAAAAATTGTGCCGCAATACGTTCTACAGGTTCTTCTAATCGCATGCCATTTAAAATAGTTGAAACAGTAAAGAAACCGATAAGGATAACGACGAAGCTAGCACAAATTGCTAAATAAACTGCTTGTATGACAACGTGAGGAACATCCTCTTTTTTCTTAGATCCAACGAGTTGTGCAACAATTGGAGTAGTGGCCATCAAAATTCCTGTTAATCCCGTACTAACTGGAATCCATATACTTGTTCCGATAGCAACACCTGCTAAATCAATAGGGCTTGCATGTCCTGACATTGTGGTATCGAAAAAACTCATTGCAAATAATGACATTTGCGTAACGAAAATCGGGAAAAATAGTAATACAAATTGCTTTAATTTTTGTGAGAATGAATTAGTTTCTTTCATAAAATCCCCTTTCCGCTAAAAAAACCAAACTCTTATTATCATACAATTTAATCAAAAAATAGAAAAGAAATACGCGCATACAACATGTAAATTCAATAAAAAAAGGATGCACTTTAAAAGGGGATAAGGTATTATGATAAGGTGTGAAAAATTACATATTCGTTATTAAGGAGGCACTACTTGTGGCTGATTGGTTAATTGGTATAATCATGGGTGCTGTTGAAGGGTTAACAGAGTTTTTACCAGTATCATCAACAGGGCATATGATTTTAACAGGACATTTAATTGGATTTGACGACGATAGAGCGAAAGTTTTCGAAGTTGTTATTCAATTGGGATCGATTTTAGCAGTTGTTGTTATATTTTGGAAACGTCTATGGTCTTTAGTAGGTATAGGGAAAGTAACAGACGGACCATCGTTAAATCTATTACATATTATTATCGGGATGATTCCAGCCGGCGTACTTGGCGTATTATTCCATAGTGCGATTAAAGAAGTTTTATTTGGGCCAGGCCCAGTTGTTATTAGCTTAGTGGCTGGTGGTATTTTAATGATTGTTGCTGAGAAGTTTTCGAAACCAAGTACAGCAAGAACATTAGATGAAATTACATATAAGCAAGCATTTACAATCGGAATGTTCCAATGTTTAGCGCTTTGGCCAGGATTTTCTCGTTCTGGTTCTACAATAAGTGGTGGTTTATTAGCTCGCGTGTCACATACAGCGGCAGCTGAATATACATTCATTTTAGCAGTACCAATGATGGTAGCTGCAAGTGGATTAGATTTAATTAAAAGCTGGGATATATTAAGTGCAGCTGATATACCGTTATTTGCAACAGGATTTATTACAGCGTTCGTTGTTGCAATGCTTGCAATTGTTTCATTCTTAAAATTATTATCTCGTGTAAAACTAACACCGTTCGCTTACTATCGTTTCATTTTAGCTGCGGTATTCTATTTCTTCATTATGTAATAAAAAAACTGCCGAGTTCGGCAGTTTTTTTATTTTACTACTTTTTCCATCATGCTTTCCATTACATGTTCCCATAGAGAAGTATCATCAGCTAATGTAGCACGGAAATTAGTGTACATTTCTTTTTGTTTCTCTTCGAATGTTGGATCTTCTTTTTCAGGCAATGTAGCGCGCATTGAAGTCACTAACTCTTGTACTTTTGGAGCACGTGGTCCCCAAACGGCTTGTTCGTTTCCATCTTTATCAATGAAAATAAAGATTGGAATCGCACGTGCTGTTCCATTTGTTAAATATTGATCCATTAATTCCAAGTTTTCATCGCGAATTAATAATGACATATCAATATTTGCAACTTCAGAAATTCGTTTCATAACAGGTACGCATAAAAGAGCATCACCACACCAATCAGCTGTTAATACGATAACACGCCAGCCATCATTTTGACGTTCTTCTAATACAGGAAGTAATTCATTTGGAATTAAAAAGTTATTGTAAATATGCAGTAGTTCGTATTGATTTACTTTCATTTCATTCACATATGTATCAAAGGACATGCCTTTATCAGCCCATTGTTGTAAGTTCATAAGTAACACCTCTTTAGTATAATTTGTTTTCATTGTACCAATTTTTATATAGAAAAGCTTGTATTCTTACTCTTTATTGTCGCTTAATAATTTATTTAATAGGAAAAGGAATAGTACGACACATAACTCAGCTATGTTGGACAGTTGTACGCTCTCTATCCAGTCGTCGGCCGTATGTATAACAAACCAATCTAACGTAATTTCAATGATAGAGAGCAGGGCGATTGAGAGCCAATAGGGCATACTTGTTATCATTGGATGTAGGAGCACTTTAAAGAAAATGAATATAAAATGTGTAATACCATCTAATAAAAGAATAAGTAAAAAAAAGAGTAGTAGAGCTGTTCTTGATGAATATTCTATACCTGTAATTTGAAAGAGTCCTACATATACAAAGAATATAAATGCAAAGAATATAATGAGAATAAGAATAACAACACTAATAATAATAGTCTTATCTTTTAGATTAAGATTAGAAAATTTGTCTTCTTCGCTCACTACTCCAACTCCTTTTTCTGGAAATTCAACTTTATTGTATCATGAAATATATATTAAAAAACTACGAATTATGGGAAAATAAAGTGACAAAAAGTAAGATTTCATGTAAAATTATTAATAAGGTTTTTATTTAACTAAATGAAATAAAAGGGGCTGTCAAAGTTGTCTCAAAATCGAGAACAATTAATGGAAGAACTATCGACAAATGTTTTTGCTATGTTCCGCACGATGCGTAATGATATTGGAAAAATATTTGGTGGTTACATACCGTGGAATGAGTTCATCGTCCTTAGAATATTGAATCGTACGAATAAAGAAATGGTATCACGTGTAGCGAATGAGTTAAATGTGTCGAATAGTCATATTACAGCTGTTACAGAAAAATTAATTAATAAAGGTTTTGTAACTCGTTCACGTTCTACGTCAGATCGTCGAGTTGTATATTTGGAGATTACAGAACAAGGAAAAGATTTAGTTGCGAAAATGGAAGATGCGAAAAAACAATATTTACAAGAAAGATTTTCTACGCTTTCAGAAGAAGAAATGAATATAATGATATCTATTTCTAAAAAACTTATTTAAGTTATTACAACCAAGAAAACGCTTACGTAGTGATGGAGAAGACCTTCCTTATATGAGGAAGGTCTTCTTTCATATGTAAAAGATTATAAAAAAGAAAATATGTAACATACTACTAGTAAAGGAAAGGGGGCAAAAATATGACAAATCGAAATGGTAGTAAAGGGAGCGGAAATCAAGGCTCACCTAGATCAGGGCAATTTCAGCAAGAGTTTAGTGCTGAATTTGAGACTGGTAATGATAACAAAGGAAAAGAATATCGTTCGAAAAAAGGAAGTAAATCAAAAAAGGAGTGAATCATTTCACTCCTTTTTTGATTTAAGATGCTGCAGATTGATCAGTATTATATTTTTCTTCTGATTTTGCGACAATCATTGCGCAAATTGCATCACCAGAAATATTTACAGCTGTTCTTGACATATCTAGAATGCGGTCAATACCGATAATTAGGGCAATACCTTCTACTGGTAGATTTACTTGATTTAAAACCATCGTCAGCATTACAAGTCCAACACCTGGTACACCAGCAGTACCGATACTAGCTAGTACAGCAGTTAATACGACCATAGCTAATTGTGGTAATGTAAGTTCAACGCCATATACTTGAGCAATAAATACAGTTGCTACACCTTGCATAATAGCTGTACCATCCATATTAATCGTTGCACCGAGTGGTTGGACAAAAGAGCTGATCGCTTTTGGAACTCCAAGCTTCTCTTGTGCTGTTTTCATTGCAAACGGAAGGGACGCGTTAGAACTAGATGTACTAAATCCAATTGCCATTACTGGTCCGAAATGTTTAAAGAACCGGACAATACTTTCTTTTGCTAATACCTTTAATAAGCCGCCATATACAAAGACCCCGTGAATAATGAGTACTAACATAACGACAATCATATACTTGAACATCGCAGCGACGCCTGCAAGACCCATTTTACCAACGGAAGAAGCGAGCAAGCCAAATGTTCCGATTGGAGCTAATTTCATAACGAGATTAACGAGATACATCATTAATTCGTTGCCCTGTTCAAGTAATGAAAGGATACCTTGAACTCGTTTTCCTAAAATAGCTATACCGAGTCCAATCAATACAGCAAAGGCAATAATTTGTAACATGTTTCCATCAGCCATTGCTTTTGCTGGATTATCTGGTACGATATTCAGCAATGTATCGACGAAAGATGTTTCGGTTTTTGCACCTTCATACTTAAGCCCTTCTGTTTTAAAATTACCGCCAGCTCCCGGCTTTATAATAAGTGCAAATGTAACCGCGATAGAGATGGCAACTGCTGTTGTTACGAGGAAGAATGAAATTGATTTTAAACCAATTCTTCCGAGTTGCTTCGGATCTCCAAGACCAGCAGCTCCCAGTACGATAGAAATAAATACAACAGGAACAACTAGCATTTTAATGAGTCGAATAAACAATTGACCAAGTGGATTGAACACATATTGATTTAATGGATCAAAAATGGATGGAGCAGCTAAATTTAGAGTGAGTCCGACAACTAGACCGAGAAATAATGCAATTAAGATTGCTTTTGTTTGTTTCAATAAAATCCCCCCTTATCCCCCTTATTTTTTGTAAAATAGCTTTCTACATTAATTGTACCGAAAAAACACCTATTTTGACAATATTTTCTGAATATTTTGTATAAAAATATCTATTTCAATGTAGAAGGAGTTAAATTTTGTATTTGAAAAACAAAATAGGCCATCACATTGGATGGCCTAGGGAAGGGGACAATTTATGTCAATTTAATTAGGGATGGAAGCTACTCAAAGACACTGGGGAATGTCTTGTAAATTAGGGAGGAATAGCTTCGATACATATACTATAAAAGATGAATGTGACCGTGGTGTGAACATAGAGTGAAAGAGAGAGGGAGTTTTAAATAGAAGGTAGTAGAGTAGACAAAAAATAAGACCATCACAAATGATGGCCTAAGGAAGGGGACAATTTATGTCAATTTAATTAGGGATGGAAGTTGTTCAAGACACTGGGGAATGTCTTATAAATTAGGGAGGAACAACTTCGATACATATACTATAAAAGTTGGATGTGACCCTGGTGTGAACATAGAGTGAAAGAGAGAGGGAGTTTTAAATAGAAGATAGAGTAAATAAAAAAATAAGACCATCGCATATGAGATGGTCAAAGGAAGGGGACAATTTATGTCAATTTAATTAGGGATGGAAAGCTGTTCAAGACACTGGGGAATGTCTTATAAATTAGGGAGGAACAGCTCCGATACATATACTATAAAAGTTGGATGTGACCTTGATGTGAACATAGAGTGAAAGGTATGAGAATTTGAGAAATGATACATATAAAATGATTGTTGCGAGAGTTGTAGAGTACGAATAAATATAATAGAAAGTTTCTTGTCATAAAATGAAGTGGAGTTCGAGTATAAATAAAAGTTGAAATCTTTAAAAAAAAGGATTATGCTCAACTATATTATAAGAATATAAGGTTTATCCCGCTATGTAAGGTTTCTTATAAGCCTTTAGTTATGAGGGGAAAAGGGAGTTAGTGAATATGGAAGTAACAAAAAGACAAGGGCTGTATAATCGTTTTATACGATTAAATCCACCACAAATATTAGCAATAGGTTTTTTCTGCTTAATTGTGGTTGGCGGTTTGTTATTAAAGTTACCATTTGCAACGAAAGTACATATTAGTTGGGTAGATGCTTTCTTTACGGCAACGTCAGCAGCAACTGTAACGGGATTAGGAGTAGTAGATACTGCAAGTACGTTTACGATGTTTGGCGAGATTGTTATTATGTTTTTAATTCAAACAGGTGGTTTAGGTCTTATGACAATTGCCATTTTAATTGTTTGGGTATTAGGTAAAAAAATCGGGTTACGCCATCGATTATTAATCGGAGAGGCATTTAATCAGACAAATATAGGTGGTCTTGTAAAGTTAGTAAAACGTGTCTTTATATTTTCAATTTGTATTGAATTGATTGGAGTTATCTTTTTATCATTTCGCTTTATTCCAGAGTTTGGCTTTGGAAAAGGTGTATACTATAGTATTTTTCACGTGATCGCATCATATAATAATGCCGGATTTGCTCTATGGCCAGATAATTTAACGAGGTATGTAGGAGATCCTATTATTAATATCGGGATCTGCTCTTTAATCGTAATAGGTGGTCTCGGTTTTACTGTATTAATTGATATATGGTATAGCCGTAGTTTTCGAAAATTATCGCTTCATTCCAAAATCATGATTGTTGGAACAGTAGCGCTAAATGTGATAGCGATGATTGTGATTTTTGTATTGGAATATAATAATGTGAAGACGTTGGGGAATTTACCTTTAAATGAAAAGTTATGGGCTTCTTTTTTCCAAGGTATTACTCCTCGTACTGCTGGATTTAATACAGTTGACTACGGGGGGATGGAAGAATCATCTATATTATTTACGATGGTTTTAATGTTTATTGGTGCAGGAAGTGTATCAACAGGTGGAGGGATTAAATTAACAACGTTTGTTATTTTAGTTACATCTGTCCTTTCTTTCTTTAGAAAGAAAGAGGAAATTGTATTATTTCAGCGCACAATAAAAATATCGACAGTAACGAGAGCGTTAGCGATTGCTGTTGCCAGTCAAATTCTCATTTTTGCAGCCGTATTTGTATTAATGCTAACAGAAAACTTCAGTTTTATTCAGTTACTATTTGAAACAATTTCAGCATTTGGTACAGTAGGATTAACGATGGGAATTACTGCAAAGTTATCAGCGTTTGGAAAATGTATTATTATGTTTGTTATGTTTTGCGGATTAATTGGACCGTTAACACTTGTCTTTTCTTTAGCGCGACCAGCAAAACAAAAAATTAAGTATCCATCGGAAGATGTATTTACAGGATAAGGTATCCCGCATAAGCGAGATACCTTTTTCTTTTTAAAAAAGGGAGAACAATAATCCGATAAGCGCTACTCGGAATAAAATTGCGATGAGTGCTGCAATTCCGCCGACTATCGCAGCGATACCACCAGTTACAGTAGCTCCGCGATTA
>Ga0209463_1002173_pt1 | contig 11015 bp, 10 predicted proteins | sample AgamicMgSfrz_FD_187169 | JGI IMG/M metagenome (GOLD analysis project Ga0209463, IMG submission 187169) | Agave microbial communities from Guanajuato, Mexico - Mg.Sf.rz (SPAdes) (version 2) | ecosystem: Host-associated > Plants > Phyllosphere > Phylloplane/Leaf | place: Guanajuato, Mexico... | reverse complement strand
ATTATCCATCTTTTTTTCGCAAAAGGATGTTCCTTTTCTCTTACTACTTCACTACTTTCCATACGTATCATTTCCTTACATCTTGTATACTTTTATACATAAAGTCCATTGCTTCTGTAACTTTTGTCCCAGGATTAGATCCAAATAAATCAGGTGGCAAAATAACTACGCGGTTTTGTTTTACTGCATCTAAATTTTTCCACGCTTCATTTTTCATCATTTCGCCTTCGAATGCTTTTTTCACACTTGTTGGATCTCCGTGTGTAATTAAATAAATGACATCTGGATTCGCCTCAATAATACGTTCTACACTTAGCTGTGCATATTGCGGATATTCTTTCATTTCTGGAAAATCAGAAGCAATATTTTTTCCGCCTGTTTTTTCTAAAATATCACCTGATAAAGATGTTGGTAATGCCGCTAAATAAGTACCTGGTGCGCCATACACTAGCAATGCTTTCACATCGCTCTTTTTCTCATATTTCTTCATTTGATTATTGATTTTTTGATTAAGTTCTTTTGCTTTATCTTCTTTCTTCATTGCCGTTCCATATAATTCAATATTCTTTTGAATATCTTGTACAGAATTCGCAGAAGAAATGATTACTTTCGTTCCTTGTCCTTCAACCGTTGGCACGTTCTTTTGGAATCCATTGTTAGCAACAAGTACATCGGGCTTTAAACTAGCAATTTGCTCAAAATTCGGTTGATGTGCATTCCCGATTACTTTTGCCTTCTTTAACTCCTCTGGAAGAGTTAATTTCGTATCCGGACGACCTACTACTTTTCCACCTAAAGCATGAATAATATCCATGTCCCCCATACTTAATGTTGCAAAACTTTCTGGTACTTTATCGAATGTTACCTTTCTCCCTGACAGGTCGGTAATTTCGATTTTTTCTTTTCCTTTTTCTGTTTTGGTTGCAGACGCTTTTTCGTCCCCTTTGGTACTGCAACCTATTAACAAGAAAAAAATAGATAAAATCGCTGTAAATAGCGTAATAGATTTTTTCATTCCTTCACCTCTAATTGATAATGATAATCATTAACTACTATTCTACTTTAATTGATAAGGATTATCATTGTCAACATGAAACGCATACATTTTTCTACAAAAAACAAAAAGCGCGACAAAAAGATTCTTTCTTTTCGCCGCGTTCTAGTTAACAATATTATTCACATTCATTTTCCTCTAACTGGTCACGCATCACTTTCACACGCTGAAAGAAAAAGAACGATAAACTTAAAAATATAACGATACTCCCCATCATAACAAAAAATTGGATTGTCTCTTTTGCTCCATCCGGAATCAACAAGCCAACCATTAACAATGTACTTACAGCGAGAAGAATTTGTCCGAACCTAGTATAATCTTCTATTTTCCCTTGTAATTCTTTCATTATATTCTCACTCCTCCATTTCACTTTATCATATTCTATGAAACTGAAAGACCAGTAAATACAGCCATTCTGGGAGATGTTTTCCAACAAAAAAAGAGCCGCTTTACTGCGGCTCTTTTTTAATCATTATTCACCTTTATATGCTTCCATATAAATTTCTTTCAGCTCTGAAATAAGCGGTAACTTTGGATTAGCAGTTGTACATTGATCTTCAAAAGCTCTTTCTGCTAATACTCCAACAACCTCTTCAAATTGCTCTTTATCGACTCCTTGTCCCGCAATACTCATATTAATATTTAAGCTTTTTCCAAGCTCAATAATTGCTTGGACGAGTGATTCCACCCCTTCTGCTGCCGAACTTGCTGGAAGACCGAGCATTCTCGCTATATGTGCATATCTTTCATCTGCCACAAAGTGCTCATATTTTGGGAACAATGCGTGTTTTCTTGGCTTAATAGCATTATAGCGGACTACGTGCGGCATTAGAATGGCATTTGCGCGTCCGTGCGGAATATGGAATTCTGGTCCAATCTTATGTGCTAAGCTGTGATTAATACCGAGGAAAGCGTTCGCAAATGCCATCCCTGCAATTGCAGAAGCGTTATGCATTTTTTCTCTTGCTTCTTCATCATTTCCATCTTTATATGCTCTCGGTAAATATTTGAATACGAGATCAATAGCTTTTAATGCTAATCCATCTGTATAGTCATTTGCCATAACAGACACATACGCCTCAATTGCATGTGTTAAAACATCCATACCAGTATCTGCTGTTACATGTGGTGGTACTGTCATTACAAATTGTGGATCAACAATTGCTACATCTGGTGTTAATTCATAATCTGCGAGCGGATACTTTATATTATTTTTCTTATCTGTAATAACCGCAAATGGTGTCACTTCTGATCCTGTTCCTGATGTTGTTGGAATCGCAACAAACTGTGCCTTATTTCCTAATTCCGGATATTTACATGTACGTTTTCTTATATCTAAAAACTTCTGTTTAATGCCATAGAATGTCGTTTCTGGATGCTCATAGAATAACCACATTCCTTTTGCTGCATCCATAGCTGAACCACCACCAAGTGCGATAATTACATCTGGCTTAAAGCTTCTCATCATTTCCGCACCTTTAAAGACAGTTTCATCTGATGGATCTGGTTCGACCTCAAAGAAAACTTCAATTTTCACATCATTTGCATGCTTGTTTAAATAGTGCGTGACTGTATCCACATAGCCATGTTCAACCATTCCAGGATCCGTTACAATAAATGCACGTGAAATGTTAGGCATATTTGCTAAATACGCTGTAGCATGTTTTTCAAAATAAATTTTTGGTGGCAATTTGAACCACTGCATATTCTTTTTTCTATTTGCCAGCCTTTTTATATTTAATAAATGAGTCGCTGTTACATTTTGGGAAACTGAATTTTTTCCGTAAGAACCACAACCAAGTGTAAGTGATGGAATAAATCCGTTATATATATCCCCTATTCCACCTTGTGATGAAGGTGCATTTACAATGAGACGGCAAGCTTTCATACGTAATCCAAATTGCTTTTGCACTTCTTTATTTGTAGAATGAATAACTGCTGAATGTCCTAAACCACCGAGGTTCAACATTTCTTCGCAATATGTAAATCCTTTTTCTAATGAATTCGCCTTCACACAGGCTAATACTGGGCTCAGTTTCTCACGAGATAACGGGTATGCTGCTCCGATACCTTGAATTTCAGCTACAAGCATTTTTGTATGTTCAGGAACAGTAATCCCAACTAATTCGGCAATATACTGTGCTGATTTTCCTACAATATCACTATTTACTGCACATGTATTTTCATTAATAACGAGCTTTTCTAATTTTTTTCTTTCTTCTTCTGTTACAAAGTAACAATTGTTTTCGATCATTTCTGTTTTAACATCATCATAGATTTCTTTATCGACAATGATTGCTTGTTCCGATGCACAAATCATACCGTTATCAAATGTTTTCGATAAAATTAAATCATTAACAGCTCGTTTTACATGTGCTGATTTTTCTATATAACACGGTACATTACCAGGACCTACACCTAGCGCTGGTTTTCCAGTAGAGTAAGCTGATTTCACCATACCAGCGCCTCCAGTTGCTAGAACGAGTGCCACACCATCATGGTTCATTAATTGTTTCGTCGCTTCGACAGACGGTCTTTCAATCCATTGAATACAATGTTTTGGTGCACCAGCTTTCATTGCTGCATCATATACGGTTTTCGCTGCTGCCACCGAACAATTTTGTGCAGAAGGATGAAATGCGAAAATAATTGGATTTCTCGTTTTTATCGCAATCAACGCTTTAAACATTGTTGTCGACGTTGGATTCGTTACTGGTGTTACCCCAGCTACTACACCGACAGGTTCTGCAATTTCTATTATTTCTTCATGAGGATCTTCGTGAATAATTCCTACCGTTTTATCTTGCTTTATACTATGCCAAATATATTCAGTGGCAAAAATATTTTTAATGCATTTGTCTTCATAGACACCACGGCCTGTTTCTTCAACAGCCAATTTTGCAAGTGGCATATGTTGATCAACACCTGCTAATGCCATTTCATGAACAATGTTGTCAATCTGCTCTTGTGTAAAACTTTCTAATGTTTGTAAAGCTTGTTGACCGTTATTTACTAACGTATCAATCATCTCTTTTACCTCTTGCATTTCATTTACAACTTTCTCTTTGACTACCATGTAAATTTCCTCCTATTCTGTTATCACGGTCTTTATAAGTCCCTATAGGTCATAATAAGTCCCGATTAGCGAAAAAAATAGAGTTACCGTCCTACATGAATCCCATTGTTTGTGAAGTATTTCACAAGTTTATTTATGAATAACATTTCATGAATTCAATATACATGAATTCATTTCATTTGTGTATGTCTAATTTGTGAAACATTTCACAAATTAACATAATAAAAATGCACTGCTCCACATTAGCAGTGCATTTTTATTATGCTAGCGCTTGTGCTAAATCTTCAATTAAATCTTCACCATCTTCAATACCGACAGAAATACGAATTAATGTATCTGTAATTCCTAATTCTTTACGGCGATCTGCTGGGATTGATGCATGTGTCATTTGAGATGGGATAGAAATTAAACTTTCTACTGCTCCTAGGCTTTCAGCAAGTGTAAAGTATTGCAGTTTCTCAAGTACTTTATTTAATGTTTCCTCACTATCTACATCAAACGAAATAATAGCACCAAATCCATTTGCTTGTTCTGTTGCTAATTCGTGGTTTTGATGTGATTCAAGACCTGGGTAATATACTTTATTTACTTTTGGATGATTATTTAAAAATTCAGCAATAGCGCGTGAATTCGTTTCATGTTCTTCCATACGAATTCCCAATGTTTTTAAACCGCGAAGTAGTAAGAAGCTATCTTGTGGTCCAAGAATACCTCCTGTTGAGTTTTGTACAAAGTGAAGGTCTTCTGCTAGTTGTGGGCTATTTACCACTACTAGACCTGCAACTACGTCACTATGACCTCCTAAATATTTCGTTGCACTATGAAGTACAATGTCTGCTCCTAAAGAAATCGGCGACTGCCAATATGGCGTCATGAATGTATTATCAATAATTGTTAATAAATCTTTCTCTTTAGCAAGAGTAGATATTTTCTTAATATCAGTAATTTTTAGTAATGGGTTCGTTGGTGTTTCCACATAGATCGCTTTCGTATTTGGACGAATTGCTTCTACAACTTCCTCTAAGTTTGTTGTGTCTACAAATGTATGTTCAATACCGAAGCGGTTTAATACTTTCGTAATAACACGATACGTTCCACCATAAACATCATCTGTTAAAATAACGTGGTCACCTTTTGAGAACAACATAATTGTCGCTGTAATAGCAGCCATTCCAGAACCGAATGCAAATCCAGCATGACCATTTTCTAATACGGCAATCATTTCTTCTAAAGCTGCACGTGTTGGGTTACCTGTACGTGAATATTCATATCCTTGATGCTTACCAACCGCTTCTTGTTTGTACGTACTTGTTTGATAGATCGGTACGTTTACAGATCCAGTTGAAGGTTCTCCTATGCGAATACCATGAATTAACTTTGTCTTTGCTCTCATTTTTTATTCCCATCCTTTGTATATGTCTTTACTTAAATAGCGCTCACTACTATCAGGAAAAATGGTTACAATATTTGTACCTGGTGCTGCCTTCTCTGCCTCAAGTAAGCTCGCATGAAATGCTGCTCCTGAAGAGCTCCCAACGAGAAGTCCTTCTTTTTGCGCTAATTCTTTCACTCGTAAAAATGCATTTCGATCAGAAATCGTATGAATTTCATCAAAATAAGATGTCTTCAAAAATGGCGGGATAAATTCCAGTCCAATTCCTTCGGTCTCATGTGAACCAGCCTTACCACCATTTAAAATAGATCCTTCTGGCTCTACAATCACTGTTTTAATATCTATATTTTTTTCTTTCAAATAAGATGCAGTCCCCATAAACGTACCGCCAGTTCCTGCTCCAGCAACAAATATGTTAATCTCTCCATTCAATGCGTCCCACAGTTCAGGTCCTAATGTTTTAAAATATGCACGAGGATTTGCCTCATTTGCGAACTGACTTGGAGAATATGAATTCGGTAGTTCATTTACTAACTCTTTTGCTTTAGCAATTGCACCGGTCATTCCTTGCTCAGTCGGTGTATGCACGACCGTTGCACCTAGTGCTTTCATTAATTCTTGTTTTTCAATACTAAATTTCTCTGGTACACAAACGATAACACGTAAATCATGTTCTAATGCTGCAAGTGCCAGTCCAATACCAGTATTCCCAGCAGTCGGTTCAATAATTGTTCCACCCTGGGTAACAAGCCCTTTTTCTAGCGCATCTTCGATTAATTCTCTTCCTAAACGATCCTTAACGCTTCCGCCTGGGTTATAAAATTCAAGCTTTGCAAATAAACGGACCCCTTTCGGAAGTGAAAAACGAGTAATTTCTACAATTGGTGTATGACCAATTAACTCATGAACTCCACGATATACATTCATCGTGTTCTCCCCCTTGTTTGCCAATAAAGAAAAGGCAACTGTATGTATTTTCTTTATATGAGACAGTTGCCTTTTTGTTACATTACTTTAACTCTTCTAACACTTTTACAATAAAGTTTGTAGAGTGAAGAGCTGCTTGATCTAAAAACTGATCAAATGAAACATTTGATTCTTTACCAGCAATATCAGAAAGTGCGCGAATGATAACAAACGGAATTTCATATTGGTGGCATACTTGTGCAACTGCTGCTGCTTCCATTTCTACCGCATAAAGATTTTCAAATTTATCACGGATGGCTGCAACGCGGTTCGGATCACTCATAAATGAATCACCTGTTGCAATCATACCTTTTACAACTTGAATATTTTCTTCAGCCTGCATACATTTCTCAGCTAATGCAACTAACGCCTCATCAGCTTTAAATCCAGGCGGCATTCCTGGTACTTGACCATATTCATAGTTAAATGCTGTTACATCTACGTCATGGTGACGAACTTCAGTGGAAATAACTACATCACCTACGTTTAGAGAATGATGGAATCCACCAGCTGAACCAGTATTAATTACTTTTTCAGGCTTATATTTTTCTAATAAAATTGTCGTTGACATCGCTGCGTTTACTTTACCAATACCAGACTTTAACAAGATTACTTCATGCCCTGCTAATAGCCCTTTCGTAAATTCACAACCTGCAACTGTTTCTGTCTCTGCTTGTTCTAATTTGTCACGTAAAATACGTACTTCTTCTTCCATTGCTCCAATTACAGCAATTCTCAATCTAATCCCTCTTTCTATTGCTTAGTTGCCTCCATTACCCAAACGAAATGATTTAATCTCGTAAACGTTACATGGAAGCCATTGTTTTCAAAAATAGTCTGCATAACTGGAATACGTGTATAGTATTCCGTTTGCAAATCGTTTGCTAACTGGTGAAAACCTCTTTGTTTTGCTGTTTCAACAGTTTTATCATATGCATCTTGATCTGCAAATATCGTATCAGCAAACACTATTTTACCACCTTTGTTTAGCAATTGACTATACTTCGCAACCGCTACATTTTTTTCATCATCTGTTAAATGATGAAATGCATAGGTGCTTACAATGGTATCAATTGAATTTGGGACTTCAAACGAAAGAAAATCACCTTCTGTAATCGAAAATTCTTTTGGCAATTTCTCTTTTGCAATCATACGCATTTCACGCGACGGTTCTATACCGTAAACTGTGCGGCCAGCAAGTAATAATTTATTTGTTAAATTACCTGTACCGACACCAAATTCTAATACATTACCAAATGACTTGTTAACTACATCCTCTAGAATATCCTCATAATGGGCGAAAACTTCTTTATATTGTATATCTTCGCCTTGTACGAATGAGTCGTACGTATGAGCCCACTCATCAAATAAACCATTAAATTCTGTGCCCATAAAAATTCCCCTTTTTCTTATCGGTTTTATCAGTATGATATTCCCTCTTTCTAAAAATGTCAATTGAAATGTACATGGTATTTCCTTCTTTTCTTTGTTACACTATAGTTGATTACATAGGAGAGGGGCCGTCTTCATGTCATTTACCTTTGAAATGTTAGAAGATAAAGTAGAATTTTTTGAAGCGGGAGACTTAGCTTCTTTAGAACGAAAAATTAGTGAACAAATCGATAATAATAAAGCACTTATGCTTGAAGTTCATCACATCTCACATCAAATGGTTATGGATCCTGAAAGCAAAAGACCGTATTATAGCGCGGTTGTTCATTTTAAATTAAAGAAATTGCGTTAACTAAAAAAGAGAAGCTCCTAAGGAGCTTCTCTTTTTTAGTTTAGAGTTTGAACAAGTACTGGTTTCCAGCCCTCATTATCTACCCAATCAATATTTACGTAATATCTTTTTCCACTTTGCTTATCTTGAACGTCACCATAAGCTTTACTCTTTCCAGTTTTGTCTCTTCCAACAAAATGGAATACTAATTGCTCCTTCGGTACTTCAATACCTGCAGCAATTGCACTTTGCATCTCATTCCAATCTGATGACCCCTGTTTAAACGTCATCGCTGGTGATGAACCTTGTTCTGTTCCTACAGCTTTCCAAGAAGGTTTTGTATAAGCCTCTTTTGCCTTGGATACAGTTTTTTCAGCTGATACTTTCTCGTTAGCTTTCGCTTCTTCTTCAGCTTTTTTCTTTTCTTCCTCAGCCTTTAACTTCTCTTCTTCAGCTTTTTGCTTAGCTTCTGCTTGCTCTTTTTCTTTTTCTTTTTTCTTAGCAGATTCTTTATCTTCTGATTTTCCAGCTTTCTCATTCTTTGTTGTTTGTTGAGAGACTTTCTTATCAGTAGAAGATGCTTGCTCTTTCGTACTAGGAACGAACAATTGATATGCTACAATAGCTACTAATAGTAATACAATAGCGATTGCAATATTTAAAACACCGTTTTGACGACGTTTTTGTTGTTTCTGTTGGAATCTTGATCCTCCTGCCATTCTCCAAACCTCCATGCAGTTTTTCCTAATTGCTATTGTAACATTAAATCTAGAAAGGTTGAACATTTACAATGATATTTTCATGAAATGAAGACATTTCACTATAAATTGCAAGATTACTTTTCATTCTCCAATTGATAGATTGCTCCTACCATATCTTTAAAAATAGGTGTAACTTTATTCACTTTGCTATCAGTCTCTAGATCAACAACAACTAAAGCATATCTTGGATTCTCATACGGAAAATAACCTGCAAACCAGCGATTCACCCTCGTCCCTTTCCCTGTTTGCGCTGTCCCGGATTTTCCAGCGACACTGAGCGGCAACGAGCGGAATGCCGTTCCTGTTCCTTTCTCCCTTGTTACAACGCCTCTTAATAACTCTTGTAATGTTTTCACTGTTTCATACGAAAGCTGTTTTCCATGTAACGTATGGTTCTCAAATGTAAAAAAATCCGCTCCATTTTTATATACTATTTTTTCAACAGCTTTCACTTCCATCTTTTTTCCATTCCTCGCAATCGTCGCCATCATATTAGCAATTGCTAGAGGTGATATACGTACATCTTTCTGTCCAATCGCTGTTTGCTCTACCGCTTTTTTACTATTTTTGTTTTCTTCATTCCCCCAAATAGTAGAGCCTTTTTCTTCTGGCATTTGCTCGAAATGAGGTGTATGAAATACAGAACCTTTCCATCCGACCTTTTCATTTGCTCCTAAAGCTGCTACGTATGTTTCTAGCACCGTCCTATCCTTTTGTAATAGCTCGTTACCTAACTCGGAAAATGTCCTGTTACAGCTCCTAGCAAAGCTCTCTTTGAAGTTAAGTGTACCCATCATAACTTGTGGGTCGTTTTCACCATATAAATCTTTATTACAATTAAATGTCCGATTAAACAAATTTACTTTTTGATCAATGACTGCAGCTGCAACTACTGTTTTAAAAACAGAGCCTGGAAAATGTGGCGTTAACATTTGATTTTCAAGTGTAGTCTCATATAAATTCTTATCTCTTACTTGTAAAGACGGCTTACTGACCATCGCTAATATTTCATTTGTCTTTACATCAAGTAATACTAATCCCCCCTTCTTTATTTCATTTGCTTCAATCACTTCTTCTGCTTTTTGCTGCAACCCTTTATGTAAAGTAGTTTGAATCCTAACTGGGTAAAATGGATTTCCTGGTGAAGTATATTTCGCTTGCTTTCCGAAAATTGGTTCTCCTTGCCGATCTACTTGATACAATACTTTTGCCTCTCCATCAGTCAATAAAAATTCATCAAATGATTGCTGTAATCCTGAAATACCTATCGGCGTTTGTTTTGAAATTTTTTTCACTTCTCCATATCGCTTTTGAAATTCTCTTTCGTTCTCCCCTACATCACCAATTAAATGATTTATCTCCCCAGTTTGTTTTAATCGCACTTCAGCTGCTACAATACCTAATACATGTAATTGATTCACCTTCTCCATCTGCTCTCGTGTCACTCGAAATGGAGCAGTTTCCCCTTGCAGTATAAATGCATTTTTTTTATTTTTCATTTGTCTTCTGATCTCTTGTCTCGACACACCAATGATATGCGCGATTTTCTCTAACATGTCATTTTTTATTTGTAAAAATGGAAAAACAATTAAAACAGGATACTTTTCCTCCCCTATTTCTTTACCATTACGATCTATAAACTGCCCACGTCCATCGTCTACTGCAATGGATTGCGTACGTTGCGTAACACTTTTTTCAATTAAATTTATTTTGCGATTAGTAAATGATTCTGTATCTATAATTTGGATTTGAATTAAACGACAAAGCAATAAAAACATAATGCCCATAAAACAAATTAAAACAATTGCAATTCTCCGTTTTATTTTCATAAAAAAACACCTCGTCTATTATAGTTTAGACGAGGTACTATTTTATTTATACAATCCCCAAAACAAAAACAGATATTATATAAGGTTATTATTGTTTCTTTGGCTTCTCTAAAAATTTCATAAGAAGCGATCTAAATTCAGTTTCATTCACTCCAGTGTTTTTAGCAACTTCAATTACAGTGGTTGTTACATTAGCCGCTATTTTTAAATAAT